>Ga0209501_10002185_pt1 | contig 20789 bp, 15 predicted proteins | sample ArcticOcean_MG_C_4_FD_187434 | JGI IMG/M metagenome (GOLD analysis project Ga0209501, IMG submission 187434) | Marine microbial communities from western Arctic Ocean - ArcticOcean_MG_CB4_134 (SPAdes) (version 2) | ecosystem: Environmental > Aquatic > Marine > Oceanic | place: Arctic Ocean...
TAAACCTTAGGCTTTTTATTTAATCTACTTTAGTGCACTAAAGTTTTTTAGAATCAATTAATCAAGATTATTAAAAACTATTTAAATGTTTCAAAATTATTTTATTAAGTTTACGCGTTCAAAAAAACTATGAAAAATAATTTCTTTTATTCAAAGCTTTACTTCTTTTTATCTATAATAATATTATTGAGTCAAGGTGTTCAATCTCAGCAAGACCTAACAGATACTAGAACAATGGATGCAATGACTGATCTTAGAAATCGAAAAGCTAGAAAAGCTGATACTCCAACAGATATTAAAGGAACTTATTATTTCAATAAAAATTTCCAATTATCTAGAATCGTGTATTTTGGAAAAGAATTAGATGATAAAGCATATTTAAGATACAATGCTGCGAATGATGAAATTGAGATGGGAAACAGCTCAACACAAAAAGACGCTGAAGAAATTTTATTAAGAAGTGCAAAAGTTAATGCTATTATTGATAATGAAGAATACAGGTTATTACCACACAGGTTAAAAGAAACTAATTACCCCGTCATTGGTTATTTGGTTGTCTTAGTTGATAATATCAGATATTCATTATATATAAAACGAAAAAAAGTCTTTATGAAGGCTGTTGAAGCTAGGACTTCTTTAGATAGATCTTTCCCTGCTAGATTTATCGATGAAATATCATATTACTACAGCTCTTCAGGAGATACTCCAATTCCTTTGAGAATAAGTAAATCTTCAATAATCAAGATATCTGGTGAAAACGGTTCAAAAGTTAGAATTTATATCAAAGAAAACGGTATTAAAATAAAATCTTTGGAAGGTTTAGTCAAAGTTTTTAACTATATCAATTCATTATAAATTTAGATAACCTAGTCATTATTATCTATTAATTATGTAGTATGTCTATTAAATAGACTTAAAGGCTAGGTATAGAAAAGTTCTCGTTTTAAGGTTGTTTTATTTAATTAACTCCTTATTAATCAACGTAAAATGATAATTTTTGGTTTTTCTTAACATTTAACCTATATTTATAGCCAAATTTTTTATTAAAAATAAATTATTAATTAATCAAACATAAAGTATGAAAAGCTTATTAAGACTGATGATGGTTAGTTTGCTTGTAACGCAAGTCGCGTTTTCGCAAAAAACAATCACTGGTGTGGTCTCTGATGACCAAGGTATGCCGCTCCCAGGAGCCACAGTTCTCGAGCAAGGTACTAGCAACGGTGTTTCCACCGACTTTGATGGTAATTATTCCATTGAGGTAGCTGACGGCTCTGTTCTAGAATTTAGTTTTGTTGGATATGAAACTTCAGCAATAACGGTAGGAGCCGACGATCAAATTAACGTATCGCTAGCTCAAGGCAATGAATTAGAAGAAGTTATCGTAACTTCTCTTGGTATTAAGCGTGAGAAACAAGCTTTAGGTTATGCTGTTTCCAAAGTTGAGTCTGAAGAATTAGAACAACGAGCTGAAGGAGATATAGGACGTGTCCTTGCTGGAAAAGCATCTGGTGTGCAAGTTACTAATGCATCTGGTGTTTCTGGATCTGGAACAAGTATAGTTATTCGTGGATTTAACACGTTTAGCCAAGGTAACCAGCCTCTATTTATAGTTGATGGTATTCCTTTCTCAAGTGATACTAACTCACAAGGTAGTTTCGTTGATGGAAATAGTGGATCTTCTCGATTCCTTGACATCGACCCAAACAACATTGAGAGTGTTAACGTTTTAAAAGGACTTGCGGCCTCTAACCTTTATGGTACTCAGGGTCGTAATGGGGTTATCTTAATCACAACTAAGTCAGGTAGTACTGCTGGCTCAGGTGCTGCTAAGAAAACTGAAATTACTGTTAATACATCTTATTTTAACGTAGATCTAGCATCAATGCCAAATTACCAAATGCAATATGGTAATGGTTTTGACCAATCATTTGGATGGTTCTTCTCTAACTGGGGTCCTAGCTTCGATGAAGGTGGTCCAGCAGGATGGGCTGGACAAAGTTCACTTAATGGATCTCAAACATGGGCTCCTATTGATGGCGTCGCTCTTATTGGACCAAATGCAGGACAAGCCGTTACAAGAGGATACTTAAAACATCCTTATGTAGCGCAAAGTAGAGCTACTGGTACATATGATATTTTAGAGCTAATAGGTCTTAACCAAACATCTGAATACAAATGGCAACCATACGATAGTGTTGGAGGCTTCTTTGTAACAGGTCACACTGCATCTACTAACATGAACTTACGTGGGGCAAGTGATGATGGATCTATTTCATACAACATAAATTATGGTAATCTTGAAGATGCAGGATTTACTCCTGATAACTCTTTACGAAGAAATACTTTAAGTTTTGGAGGTCGTGCTAATTTAAGTAATGGATTTACAATTAACGGAACTTTAAACTATTCAAACACTAACTTTAAATCTCCTCCAGTTGCTGCTGGATATGGTTCTAATGTAGGTGGTGAAGGTGCTTCTGTTTTTGCAAATGTATTTTATACGCCTCGTTCTGTAGACTTAGTAGGTCTTCCTGATACTAACCCAGTAACTCAAGCTTCTTTATACTATCGTAACAACAACGGTATTCAGAATCCAAAGTGGACTACTAAAAACGCTGCAAACACTCAGTTGACTGATCGTGTATTTGGTGGGGCTAGTATCTCTTATACTATTAACGACAAAATTAGTGCATCATACCGTTATGGTCTTGATGTTTATTCTGAGAATAACGTTAACTATGCAAACAAAGGAGGTAAGACTGGAAGTTTGATTAATCAAAATGGTATTTACGAAACTTGGAATAACAGAAAAAGTATCTATGACCACAACCTTTCTGTAGCTGGTAGCTATAAGTTTGGTGAAATTGGTATGGACTTTACTGTTGGTTATACGACTCGTGGTGATGTATACGACAGAAACGGAACTCGTTCTATTGGACAGCAGGTTTTCGGAGTACTTCGTCATTTCAATTACGAACAACAAGATGAAATACAATATTACGAAGCACGTAACATTAGAGGTCTTTATGGACAAGCTTCATTTGACTACCGACGTTATGCTTACTTGACAGTATCTGCTCGTAAAGACTGGGTATCTAACTTGTCAGCGGAGAATCGTGAAATCGTTTATCCATCTGCCAGTATTTCATTCCTACCAACCTCTTTTATGCCAGAGCTTAAGAGTGATATATTGAATCTGTTAAAAGTTCGTGCTAGTTATGGTACATCTGCTAACTTCCCATTTGGATATCCAATTGCCGCAACATTGTCTCTTGACACACAAGATTTCTTAACAGAGTCTGGTGGACAAGTAATTACTAACACTTCTGGATCCCTATTAGGTAACCCTAATTTAAAACCAGAAACTATTAGTGAGATAGAATTCGGTATTGAAGGTAGATTTCTTAAAAGCAGATTAAGTGTAGACTTCTCTGTTTATAATAAGGGTACAAACGACTTAATTATAAGTCGTCCACTTGACCCTTCTACAGGTTATACCTCTACTCAAACTAATATTGGTGAAATAGAAAATAAAGGTGTTGAATTAGATCTTGGACTTGATATTATTAGAGGTCAAGATTTAAACTGGTCTGCATTTATAAACTATTCAGCAAATGAATCAATAGTTACAGATCTTGGTCTTGATACAGATGAAATCGTTTATGCTGGCTTTAGTAACTTAGGTAACGTAGCCAGAGTAGGTGAATCTTTAGGTTCTATTGTTGGATCTAAAATTACAAGAACTGAAACCGGTGGTAAATTAGTTAATAACCAAGGTAGTTATGATACTACATATGGTACAAATATCATTGGTGATGCTAATCCAAATTTCTTGCTTAACATCAGCAATAGTATTAATTACAAGAATTTATCATTTAATTTCTTGCTTAACCATGTAAATGGTGGAGATATTTATTCTATGACAATAGCGACATTGTTAGGTCGTGGTCTAACAGATGATACGTTAGATCGTGAGCTTTCATTTATTTTGCCTGGTGTAAATTCTTCTGGAGCTCCAAATACAAAACAGATCAACAACTCTACATTCTACTTTAGTAATGTATTGTATGGTCCGGATGAACTTCAAATTTATGATGGTAGTGTATGGCGTTTAGGAGAGATCTCTCTTTCTTATGAGATGCCACAATCACTTGTAGATAAAACACCGTTTGGAGGTATAAGCTTAACTGCTTCAGGTTATAACCTGTGGTATAATGCTTATAACACACCTGAACATGTTCACTTTGACCCGAATATCGTGGGAACAGGAGTAGGTAACGGACGTGGATTTGACTATTTAAATGGTCCTAGTGCTAAGAGGTACGGGGCTAGTTTGAAACTTACTTTTTAATTATGAAAAACAATATAATCATGAAATCAATGAATAAATTTTTCGCAATTTGCCTTGGAGGTCTTCTTGTATTAAGTTCATGTGAGACTGCAGATTTGGAGCTTACTACGAACCCAAATGCTTTAGATCCTAGCCAGGCAAGTGCAGACTTTTTCTTGAATGGAATTCAAGAAGATTTCGCATCATGGGCTCACTGGATGGGAGACACTGGTGGTGATTTTGCTCGTATTAATTATATGAGCGGAAGAACCTATGCTAACGTATATTCACCTGGCTCTTTCAATGGCCGTTGGTCAAGCGCATACCGAGGTATGCTTGAGGATATAAGACTGATGAATGTCTTATCTGCTGAGCGACCATATGCATTAGGAATGGGAGAGGTAATGGAAGCCTATATATATTTAACACTTGTAGATTATTTTGGAGATGTACCACAAGCGGAAGCACTTGATGCTAACAACGGTGTGCTGAATCCAAATGCATCTGCTGGAGCTGATGTTTATGCGCATGCTATTGGTAAATTAACTGCTGCTATTGCTAACTTCAATAATGGTGGAGGAGCACCTGAAAATGACTTCTTTTATAAAGGCGACGCATCTAAATGGATAAAAGCTGCAGGTAGTCTTATGAAAAAGGCTTATTTAAATACGGGTAATACATCTGCTTATAATGGGGTTTCAAACTACATTAAAGACAATGCTGATGATTTCCAATTTCAGTGGGGAACTAACGCAGCTCAACCAGACACACGTCACCCATCTTACCGTAGTAGCTACACTCCAACAGGAGGAGGTTCTTATATGGCAAACTGGTATATGCAGACAATGATCGATGGTATTAATGGTGTTAGCGATCCACGAATTCGTTATTATTTCTATCGTCAAGTTGATGAAGTTCCTGGATTTGATGGTGTAGAACCTGATGAAGAAGTTTTAGAATGTGGACTTGCTGGTTACTATAACCCATATCCTGCAGGAGTAGTTTTCTGCTCTCCAGGTAATGGTTATTGGGGACGTGATCATGGAAATGATAACGGTATTCCACCAGATGGGTTCGAGAGAACACTTCACGGTAGTTATCCTGCTGGAGGCGTGTTTGATAATAGAGAACCTAGCCCTCAAAAAAATGGAGCAGGTGCTGGAGGAGCAGGTATTACACCTATAATGCTTTCCTCATGGCAACACTTCATGGATGCTGAAGTTGCTGGCCTTGGAACTGCTGCTGGGACAACTGCAGTATTAGCTGGAATAGCTGATTCGATGGCAAAAGTTTCTGGTTTTGCTGGATCTCCTACTATGGTAGCTGATGGTATTGATGTAGCTGATTATACAGCTCAATTTACTACAGCATGGGGTGCTGCAAGTACAGCTGAAAAAGGAAATATGTGGGCAAAGCAATATTGGATTGCAATGTGGGGTAACGGTACTGATGCGTACAATGCATACAGACGTACAGGTTTTCCAACTGATGTTCAACCAAATATTGAACCTCAGCCAGGTGCATTTCCAAATTCAATGTGGTATCCAGACAACTATACTAGTACAAATTCGAACGCTACTCAAAAAAGCGATTTGACGGGTAAAGTATTTTGGAATACTCAAAGTCATAACCTTAAATAATATAGACATGAAAAAAATTATAACTTTATTTAGTTTATTGCTGATTACAGTTTCCTGTCAGGAACCTGATACAACAATTAACGATGTGCTAGACAATTATGTAACAGGTGCTGTATTAAGAGGTTGGAATCCTTCGGGAGACTACAATTACTTCGCGCCTTCTACATCTGTATTTACAGTTGAACTTGAAGAGCATGATGAACAGAATGGTGCATTAATGCAAGATGTTCAGGTTTTTGTTGCTCTTAATGGAGCAGGCGAAGTCCTACTAAGGACATTAACACCTTCTGATTTTGCAACTGGTCCAACAGGACTTCCTAGACACAACTTGACAGTTTCTCTTGGAGAGTCTATAGCTGCTTTAGGATTGTCAGACTCCCAGTATTCTGGTGGAGATGCAATCAATATTCGTTTACAATTAAATTTAACGAATGGACTTAGCTATACTAACACTGATGCTGCAAGTTCACTAACAGGATCTTACTTTAAATCACCTTATATATATAACATGGTGATTAAGTGTATTCCTACTGGTGCTGTAGCTGGAAACTATACCGTTAACATGATTGATTCTTATGGTGATGGATGGAACGGTGGTTATGTAAGTGTTACAGTTGATGGTGTTGAAAGTAAGATAGGAATTCCAGATTATTGGGGTGATTTTCCAGAATTGGAGCCTCAATTACTTTGGACCCCAGGATCTTATTCGTCTTCATCATACACTTTAAACATACCTAGTACTGCTTCAACTATGTCATTTGCATGGGTGAAAGGAGCATGGGATAGTGAGGTTTCATATACTATTGTTTTTAATAATGGTGTTGGTGGACCTGACCAAACTGCAATAGCTGAGTCATATCCTGATCCAGGTGTAAAAGTATTAAGTGTTTGTCCGTAATTGACGAATTCAAAATACTAACAAAAAAAAGGAGATCGTTTGATCTCCTTTTTTTTTACATAAACTTTAAATAAAAATATATAGAGTATTTTTACAAAATGGAAAATAATATTGAAATATATGGTATTCATGCAATAATAGAAGCTATAAATTCAGGAACGAATATTGAAAAAGTATGGCTACTTAAAGGTAATAAAGGATCATTATTCAAACGTCTTGAACACTCTTTGAGACAAAGTGATATTCCACATTCATATGTTCCGAAAGAAAGACTAGAACGGTTTAGAAATAAGACTCATCAAGGAGCTGTTGCTAATATATCTAAAATCGAGTTTGTCGAAATTGAAGAATTAATAGAAAACGCATTTAAAAAGACAAAATCTCCAACTTTTATTTTACTTGATGGAATCACAGATGCTCGTAATGTAGGTGCAATACTTCGATCTTCTGCAGCAACCGGTGTTAATGGTTTAATTATTCCTCAGACCGGAAGTGCTCCTATAAATGATGCTACTATAAAAACATCAGCTGGTGGAGCCTTTAAAGTTCCTATATCAAGGGTTAACCACTTAAAAGATGTTGTCTATTTATTGAAATCTTATAATGTTCAAGTAATTGCTGTAAGTGAGAAAGCGGAAAAAAATTTATTTGACATAAAAATTGAAAAAGCGTCAGCAGTAATAATGGGGTCTGAAGATAAAGGGATTCAAAATGGTCTTATTAAACTATGTGATGCTTCTGTTAAGCTACCAATGGAAGAAGAAATAGATTCTTTAAATGTTTCTGTTGCTTGTGGTGTAATTTTATATGAAAAAATAAGACAACAATTAACTACTAAATGAATAACACTCCTTTAGCAGAAAGAATGCGTCCTCGTTCATTAAATGACTACGTAGGGCAAAGCAAATTACTTGGACCAAAAGGAACGCTAAAAAATATAATTGAAAGCGGGTTAATACCATCTATGATATTATGGGGTCCTCCAGGAACTGGAAAAACTACTTTGGCAGAGCTACTGTCAAAAATACAAGAAAGACCTTTTTATCAAATTTCTGCTATTAATGCAGGGGTAAAAGATATTAGAGAGATCATTGAAAAGTCGAAAAACAGTGGTGGGCTGTTTGCAAAAAAAAATCCGATACTTTTCATAGATGAAATACATCGATTTAGTAAATCACAACAAGATGCTTTACTAGGAGCTGTAGAAAAAGGAATTATAACTTTAATTGGTGCAACAACAGAAAACCCAAGTTTTGAAGTTATAAATGCATTATTATCAAGATGTCAAGTTTTTATCTTAGAACCATTACCAATAAAAGCGCTTCGAAAAATTATTAATAGAGCGATTTCAGATGATATAATTCTTTCAGTAAAAAATATTTTAATTTCAGAAGATGACGCCTTATTAAGACTTTCTGGAGGAGATGCTAGAAAATTACTTTCAGTTCTAGAGTTAGTTATAAATGTGATGGATGATCACTCGAATACCATTCAAATTACTAATGATAAAGTAATTGATATAATTCAAACAAACATGTTGATGTTTGATAAAACTGGTGATTTTCATTATGATATAGTATCAGCATTTATTAAATCTATCAGAGGCAGTGATCCAAATGCAGCAATATACTGGCTGGCAAGAATGATTGAAGCAGGAGAAGATGTTAAATTTATTGGAAGAAGGTTAATTATTCTAGCAGCTGAGGATATTGGTAATGCAAATCCAAATGCATTATTGATTGCACAATCAACATTTGATTCTGTAAATGTAATTGGTCTTCCAGAGGCAAGGATAATATTGAGTCAATGTGTTATTTACCTAGCAAGTTCAGTAAAAAGTAATAGTAGTTATACAGCAATAAATAAAGCACAAGAAATGGTTCAAAAAACAGGTGATCTTTCAGTTCCTCTCCATTTAAGAAATGCACCTACCAACCTTTTAAAAGAATTAAATCATGGTAAAGACTATAATTATATTCATGATTATTCTAAAAATTTTATTTCTCAAGAATATTTACCAAGTGAAATAAAAAATACTTGCTTTTATATACCTGGAAATAATCAAAAAGAAAATACTCTACGTAATTATTTAAAAAATCTTTGGAAAGATAAATACAACTATTAACGACTTCTCCAGAAGAATGGCGTAAACAAAATTAATACAGTGAATAATTCTAATCTTCCTAGCAACATAAGAAATGAAGCCCACCATTTACCAATATCAGGGAGGAGAGCATAGTTAGAAGAAGGCCCGAAATCTCCAATTGCTGGACCTATGTTACCTAGACTAGCGGCTGAAACTCCAAAAGCGGATTCATAATTTAATCCCAAAGCACTAAAAACTAAAACGCCTAATGCAAACAACAGCATATATAAAATAAAAAAACCTGAAATATTATAAATAATACTTTGATCTACGATTGATCCATTAAAACGAGATCTTACTATTGCACTTGGATGTAGAGACCTTTTAAATTCTAAAAATCCACTTTTAATCATTAATAAATGTCTAACAATTTTAATTCCTCCAGAAGTTGAACCTGCTGATCCACCAACAAACATAAGTCCAAAGAAAAACATTGTTAAAAATGGAGTCCAACCAGCAAAATCAGCTGAAACAAGTCCTGTTGTTGTAATAACAGCAACAACTTGAAAAAGAGAATGTCTAATAGTGCTCTCTAATTTACCATAAACTTGAGGATGTTCAAAACTTGATTTTGATAAGTCTACATTGTTAAATAAAATAAAAGCAACAATAATAACTGAAATTAAAATAAAAGTAAAATAAGCTCTAAACTCTTCATCCTTCAATATTTTTTGAATTTTTCCAGTAAAAACAAAATAACTCAAAACAAAATTTGCGCCAGAAATAAACATAAAAAATATTATTATATATTGGATGATTGGATTATAATTCCAATATGCTATACTAGCATTTTTAGTAGAAAAGCCTCCAGTTGCAATTGTACTCATAGAGTTATTAATAGCATCAAAAAAACTCATTCCAGCAATATTCAGTAATAATGTTTCCGTTAAAGTAAATCCAACATATATATACCACAGCCTTTTAGCTGTATCTGTTATTCTTGGATGCAATTTATCTCCATTAGGGCCTGGAGCTTCTGCCCTAAAAAGTTGCATTCCTCCTACACCCAATAGAGGCAATATGGCTACTGTTAAAACAATTATTCCCATACCTCCTATCCAATGCGTGGTACTCCTCCAAAAAATTACACTTTTAGGAAGACTTTCAATGTCATTAAGAATTGTAGATCCTGTGGCAGTATATCCAGAAGTTGTTTCAAAAAAAGCAAAAGAAATTTGAGGAATTGTTTCCGTTAATAAATAAGGCAACATTCCTGAAAAAATCATCAAAACCCAACCTAAAGTAACTATTATATAGCCCTCCCTTCTTTGAATTTGTTTTTCATGATTTTTAGTGATGAACATTAATATTAATCCAAGAATAAAAACACTAGATCCAGCTGAAAAAATCTCTAGGGTAACTCCATCTTTAAGAATTAAACTTACCAAAGCAGATAAAAACATAAATCCTCCATTAAAAAGAAGTAAAACTCCCATTAAATAGATTATTATTTGATAATTAATTCTACTCATTATTAAGAAAATAAACTTTCCACTTTTTTTATTGAGCGAGGCAAACAACATACTAAAATTCTATCCCCTGATTCTATAACATAATCTCCTAGCACAATTTTACCTACTCCAAATTTTACAACTCCTCCAATAGTTGCAGTTCTAGGAAAATCCAAATCTTTTATTTTATACCCTGTTACTTTAGATTCTGGTTTTACAATAAACTCTAGAATTTCAGCATTAAGATTATTAAGGGTAGTCATATCAACAACTTCTCCTCTTCTTATGTATCTAAAAATTGTATTTGCCGTTAAAAGTTTCTTATTAATCAATGTATCAATCCCAATAGATTGAGAAAGTGAGAAATAATCCATATTCTCAACTAAAGCTATAGTTTTCGAAACATTTTTGGAGCTTGCCATTAAACAAGACATTATATTGGTCTCAGAGTTTTCTGTAACAGCAATGAATGCATCCATTTCTTCAATAGATTCTTCATTTAGAAGCTCTACGCTTCTTCCATCACCATGAATTACAAGAGCTTCAGGATGAGATTCAGCAATATTGTAAGCTTTACTTTTTTCTTGTTCAACTAAAGTAATATTAAATTTTTTACCACATAGAATATTTGCAGCTCCTCTTCCAATTTTTCCACCACCAAGTATCATAACATTCTTAATAGACTTTTTTTCTTTTCCAGTTAACCTGTAGAGTTCATCCACTCCTTGTTTTAGGGTTATAAAAAAAGTAGTGTCACCAGCTTCAAACAAAGTATCTCCTCTAGGAATTATAGTAGACTGTGTTCCTTTTCTTTGCAAAGCAATCGGCATAAAATGCAAATCTGGAAAAATATTTGCAGATTCTTTTACTGATTTTCCAACAATAAGAGCATCATCTCCTAGACTAGTTCCTATTAAAGTTAACTCACCCTTCTCAAATTCATAACTATTACTAAAAGCAGATTGATCAAGTAATTGCATTATTTCTTCTGCAGCTAATGCTTCAGGAGAAATAAGTTCATCAACACCTAAACTCTTAAAGTTAACAGCATCGTTTTTCTTTAAAAATTCAAGAGTAGAAATTCTTGCAATAGTTCTTTTACATCCTAATTGTTTTGATAAAGCTGCTACAGTTATATTTGTTGATTCTTCAGAAGTTACAGAGATAAACAAATCGGATTCACCTACTTGAGCTTCTTCCAATAAAGAAATAGAAACACAATTACCCCTAATTGCTCTTATATCTAAATGTGTTTCAGCATAATTTAAACGATCTTTATCAATATCTAAGAGTGTTATATCTAAAGATTCAAATGAGAGTAATTTCGCTAGATGAAATCCAACCTCTCCTGCACCAGCAATAACTATTTTCATATTTTTGTGGCCAAAAAGTTACACAAATATACAAATTCATAAAATTAGAAATAAAGTAAAATGTAAAATGTAGTTTTATTCAGCTTAAAAACCAACATAAATAAATAAAGGTTCTTAAGTTTTCAACAATATTTTATTAAAAATGGGGTTTATACTAAAAGACAAACTTTACAACACTGTGTTGGCATATAATATAAAGTGAACCAAAACCATAAAACATATTATTTATTAATATTATTCTTTTTATTTATATCTAAAGTAGATGGACAATATCCTGCTGTAAGAGAAAGAATAATTAATTTACCGAATTTTGATGAAAAATTTCTTCATTACGGATATTATGTAGGGGTTAATTCTTACGATTACAAATTTGAATATATAAATGATTATTACAGGGTTAACAACTACCCTGATGTTCAAATAGAGTCTATGACTGGTTTTAATGTAGGCCTAATTGGAGATATAAGAATAAATAAGTATTTTAATTTAAGGTTGGAGCCAGGACTTCTTTACTCTCAACGCAATTTAATATACCCTGATCTTCCATTTTTTCAATCTGAAAATGATCTTATTAGAGAAGTTAAGTCTACCTACATTCATATTCCGTTATTAATAAAAATGAGTGCAAAAAGAATAAATAATTTTAAACCATACGTGACTTTTGGTATTTCATCAGATTACAATCTGTCCAGTAATTCAAAAAACACAGACGATAATTCCAGCAATGTTTTTAGAACAGTTTCAAAAAGTTTTAATTATGAATTAGGTTTAGGCTTTGATTTTTATTTATACTATTTTAAATTTTCCCCATCTATTAGAGGAGTTTTTTCAATGCAAAATGAATTAATTCCTGATTATGATGAAAATAGCCCATGGACTAGTAATTTGAAAAATATGTTTTCTAGAGGCTTTGTAATAAACTTAACTTTTGAATAATTATTTAATCTGCCTGTATCTTTCTCCAAGAATAATAGAAACTGATGAGGCAACATTTAAACTATCAATCAATAAATTATTATTATTTTTAGGTATAGTCATAGAATTATCAATAAGTTCAGAAACTTCGGGGGAAATTCCATTAGATTCATTACCAAAAACAAATATTGATTCTTTTTTTAAATTTAAATCATAAATTGATTTTCCCAATAAACTAGTACCGTATACATTTATTTTTGAGGTTTTAATAAATGGTATCAAATCAACATAGTGACATTTAACTCTAGAAATTGAACCCATGGAGGATTGGACTACTTTCGAATTGAAGCAATCAACAGTATCATTACTACAAACTATATCTGTAATTCCATACCAATCACATGTTCTAATAATAGTTCCAAGATTTCCAGGGTCAGAAATCCCATCCAATGCTAAAATAGAATTTGATATTTTATTTTGATCAAAAACATAGTGGGGCTTAATAAAAATTCCTAAGTAATTACTTGCATTTTTCAAATGAGTCAACTTTTGCATTTCTGTTTTTGTGACAAAATCTGTTGGAAAAATTGTGCTGTTTTCAGTTGAAAATAATTTGATATATTTAAAATTTGCTCCCAGCAACTCTTCAACTAATTTTTCACCTTCAGCAAGAAAAAGTCCTTTCTTTTGTCGAAATTTCTTTTGCTTAAGATGTTGTATTTGATTAATCAGACTTTTAGTAACCATTCAAAAAATGTACTTTTGATTATAAATTAAATGAATTTGAATTCTTCACCTCTAAAATTACACAATATACTTTTCATTTTACTACTAATTATGAGTTGTAGTAGTGAAAAGTTTTTAAAAGAAGGGGCTAATCTTTTATCCGAAAATAGACTTTATATTAATAGTGAAGAAAAACGATCAAATCCTGCTAAACAACTCATTTTGCCTAAACCAAATACTTATTTTTTGGGATTACCACTTAAACTCCAATTAAATCAGTGGGCAAATGAATCACCTAAAGAAAATTTTGAAAAATGGTTAAATAAAAAACCCGAAAGAAGAGAAAAATTAAATAAGTTGTTATCCTCAAAACAAGTTTATCAATTAGAAAAGTACTCTGTTCAATTAAACTCATGGCTAAAAAAAAATGGAGAACAACCAAGCTTAATTGACAGCTCATTGATTAAGAGCAATATTAAAAGACTTAATCAATATCATAAAAATCTAGGTTATTTTGATGTAGTTTCGAGTTTTGAAATAAATCAATTACAACCAAAAATTCAAGAGGTAAAATATAAAGTTGATCTTAAAGAAATCTATACAATTGATAATTTTATTGATGAAATAAAGTCAAATGAACTTCGTGATTTATTTTTGAATAATAAAAACAAAAGCTTTTTAAAGCCAGGAAACTCATTCACTATACAAAGCATTGAAAAGGAGAGAAGTAGATTAATAAAGTTGTTTAGGGATAATGGCGTATACAACTTTCAACAAAACAGTCTTCAATTTATAGCAAAAATAGATAGTAGTGGAATAGATAAGAAAATTGATGTAGTCATAGAAATAAACCCTATTCAAAGAAGGGTTAGTGATACTCTTATAACACTACCTTATAAAAAACATAAAGTTGATGAAATAAATGTTTTTATTGAATCTTTAATTAATAACGATTTGAATTATAATTATAATTCATCATACAAAGGGTTTCAAATCTATTCAAAAGAAAAATTAAAATATAAAAATAAGGCAATTACAGATCCTATATTTATTAAAAAAGGGGAATGGTATAGTGACAATGATAGAGCCTCAACATATCGTTATTTTAACTCTTTAAGAAATTTCAAGTATCCTAGTATAACATATGAACCTAGCTCAGACAGTACTTTGATAGCTTCTATTATTCTGACTCCTAAAGAAAGGTTTTCTTTAGGACTAGATATGGACATTTCTCATTCTAATATTCAAAATATTGGACTGGGGCTAGGAGTTAATACTGGCATAAGAAATATTTTTAAAAGTACAGAAGTTTTAGATTTCAGAATTAAGAGCACTCTTGGAGCATCAAGAAACTCTGCAATTACAAATGATAGATTCTTTAATTTATTTGAACTAGGAGCAGATATAAAAATTCAATTCCCTAAAATAATATCACCTATTTCTTTTGAAAAATTTATACCTAGAGAAATGGATCCGATCACTCAATTAAACTTTGGAACTACTTTACAAGAAAACATTGGGCTAGACAAACAATATTTCGGGAGTAGTTTTGAGTATCAATGGAATCCAAAAAAATCAAAAAAAATTAGTTTTAAACTTGTCGATTTAGAATTTGTAAATAACAAAAACATTGAAAATTATTTTAATGTTTATAAAAATTCATATGACAGATTAAATACTATTGCAAAAAATAATTTTATCAGTGATCAGTATTTAGCATATGATGGCAATTTAAGTGTGCCAGAAGGATCAAATTCTTTTATTGAAGATGTTCAGAATGGTAGCTTAGAAATTATGAGTCAGGCTGACATGGATAGGATAAATAGCATAAGTGAGCGACAAAAACGTCTTACAGTAAACAATCTAATTTTAGGTTCTTCATTGAGTTTCAACACCAATAGCCAAGAAAGTTTAATTGATGAAAATTTTTATCAATTAAAATGGAAATTTGAATGGGTTGGAAATGTATTGAATAAACTATTAGAATGGTCTGCTGAAAAAAATGATCAAGGGCAATATGTTATTAATGGTGTAAGTCCCTCTCAATACATAAAGGCTGAAGTTGATTATATAAAACATTATCCTACAGGTAGAGATCGTATTTTAGCTTTTAGATTTTTTGGAGGAATAGCACTACCTGTTGGAAATTCATCTAGCATACCTTTTTCCCGTTCATATTTTGCTGGTGGTGCAAATGACAATAGAGCGTGGAAAGCATATAAGCTAGGACCTGGAACAACTGAAAACACTACTGAATTTAACGAGGCTAACCTAAAAATTTCAACCAATTTAGAATATCGTTTTCCTCTAATTGGACCTCTCAAAGGAGCTCTATTTATTGATGCTGGTAATATTTGGAATATAGCGGATAATGTAAAGGACTCCAAGGCTCGTTTTGAAAACATATCTGATTTAAGTGAAATTGCAATAGGTTCAGGTTTTGGAATACGCTATGATCTTAATTTTTTTGTATTTCGATTTGATACTGCTTTTAAAACATACAACCCCTCCCTTATAAAGCAAAATAGATGGCTTAGCGAATTTTCATTGAGAAAAGCAGTATTTAATATTGGTATTAACTATCCTTTCTAATTTTAATTTTTAATTTTACGAAAAAAATAATCAATGAGTTTACCTTTTCCTCCAGGAGTTGTAACCGGTACGAATGTTCAAGAGATTTTTAAACTGGCTAAAACTAAAAAATTTGCAATTCCAGCAGTTAATGTTATTGGATCAAATTCCATTAATGCTGTTCTAGAAACATCAGCAAGTTTAAACAGTCCTGTAATTATTCAATTCTCAAATGGAGGATCCTGCTTTAATGCTGGAAAAAGTCTTTCTAATCTAAATCAAAAAGCTGCAATTTCTGGTGCGATTTCAGGGGCAAAACATATTCATGAATTAGCAAAATCATATGGCGTATATGTAATATTACATACTGATCATTGTTCTAAAAAACTTTTACCGTGGATTGATGGTCTTTTAGATGCTAGTGAAGATTTTTATAAAAGTAACGGCTATTCATTATTTAGTTCTCATATGATAGATCTCTCTGAAGAACCATTAGAGGAAAATATAGAAATTTGTAAGTCATATCTTAAAAGAATGAAGCCTTTGGGTATGACTCTTGAAATAGAATTAGGAATTACTGGCGGAGAAGAAGATGGGGTAGATAACAGTGATGTAGATATGTCAAAACTTTATACGCAACCTGAAGAAGTTTCATATGCTTTTGAAGAATTAAATAAAATTAGTTCTCAATTTACAATTGCTGCAGCTTTTGGTAACGTACATGGAGTTTACAAACCTGGAAACGTAAAACTAACTCCAAAAATTTTAAAGAATTCTCAAGAATACATATCTAATAAATATAATCTTCCATCTAATACTGTAGACTTTGTCTTTCATGGAGGGTCTGGCTCTTCTGAACAAGAAATTAAAGAATCTATTGGTTATGGAGTTGTAAAAATGAATATTGACACTGATTTACAGTATGCTTTTACGGAAGGTGTTAGAGATCATATGAATGATAAGTATGAATTTCTCAACTCTCAGATAGGAAATCCAAATGGGGCTGATCAACCTAATAAAAAATATTATGATCCAAGAAAATGGTTAAGAATGGGAGAAGAAACATTCATTAATCGTTTGAAAAAAGCCTTTGAAGATTTAAATAATGTTAATACATTAGATTAAATATAAAAATTTATGAGCTGGTTTAAAAGAAGTGAAAAAGGAATTCTTACTAAAACCGAAGAAAAAAAAGATATTCCTAAGGGTTTATGGTATAAAACTCCATCAGGGAAAATTGTTGAAACACAACAACTAGCTGAAAACTTCTATGTAAGCCCTGAGGATGATTACCATGTTCACATAGGAAGTAAAGAATATTTTGAAATTCTTTTTGATGAAGACGAATTCACTGAGTTGGACAAAAACTTAAAACCAAAAGATTTTTTAAATTTTATTGATAATAAAAAATATAAGGAGAGAATAAAACAGGCTCAAAAAAAAACTAATCTTAATGATGCAATTAGAACAGCTGTTGGTAAATCAAAAGGGAAAGAATTAGTAATTTCATGCATGGATTTTGCATTTATTGGTGGCTCAATGGGATCTGTTGTAGGAGAAAAAATCGCTAGAGCAACTGATTACTGTATTGAAAACTCACTTCCTTTACTGATAATTTCAAAATCTGGTGGAGCTAGAATGATGGAATCTGCAACATCTCTTATGCAAATGGCAAAAACTTCAGCAAAATTAGCCCATTTAGCAGAAGCTAAATTACCTTTTATTTCTCTATGTACGGATCCAACAACTGGAGGCACTACAGCTTCTTTTGCAATGTTGGGAGACATAAATATTGCTGAGCCGAAAGCTTTAATTGCATTTGCTGGCCCCAGAGTAGTAAGAGATACTACTGGTAAAGATCTTCCAGAAGGATTTCAGACTAGTGAATTTCTTAAAGAAAAAGGGTTTTTAGATTTTATTGTTCATAGAAGTAAGTTGAAAGATGAGATAAACAAATACATTGATTTAATCCTTAACCAAAGTATTAGATAATAATTTGTAATAAAAAAGAGGTGTTTATTAAAAATAATTATATTTGCAAACGCTAAAAGCGCATACATAAAAATCATTTAAAATAATATTGGCATGTATTTATCAAAAGAAATAAAAGAAAAGATTTTCAAAAAATATGGAAAATCTAAATCTAATACCGGATCTACAGAGGGGCAAATAGCACTTTTCTCTCATCGTATAAACCACTTATCTGAACATTTAAAAAATAATAGAAAAGATTTTAATACTGAAAGATCTCTAGTTGGATTGGTAGGTAAAAGAAGAAGTCTTCTCGATTATTTAAAATCTAAAGATATCGAAAGGTATCGTTCTATAATAAAAGAATTAAGTATACGAAAATAGCCTCAGTATTTAATGTAGGTTAATATCTTATTTTTTCATTGGTTGCCCAACACACAACAGTTAATTTAAACCTTGAAAAATGAAACCAAAAACATATATAGAAGAGATTAAACTCTCTGACGGGCGAATAATTTCGCTAGAAACTGGAAAACTTGCAAAGCAAGCTCATGGATCTGTTGTAGTTCAAATGGGCAAAGCAATGCTTTTATGTACAGTTGTTTCCAATTATGAGTCAAGCAATGTAAATTTTTTACCTTTAACTGTTGATTACAGAGAAAAATTTGCTGCTGCCGGAAGATATCCAGGAGGATTTTTTAAACGAGAAGCTCGGCCAAGTGATGGAGAAGTTCTAACAATGAGACTAGTTGACAGGGTTTTACGCCCACTATTTCCAAAAGATTATCGTTCTGAAGTACAAGTTATGATTCAATTAATGTCTCATGATGAAGATGTTATGCCAGATGCTTTAGCTGGACTCGCTGCTTCTGCCGCAATTCAATTAAGTGATTTTCCTTTTGAATGCCCTATTTCTGAAACTAGAGTTGCCAGAGTGGATGGAGAATTTGTTATAAATCCCAGTAGAACTCAATTAGAAAAATCAGATATTGATATAATGGTTGGAGCTTCTGCTGATTCAGTTATGATGGTAGAAGGTGAAATGGATGAGTGTAGTGAAGAAGAAATGGCAGATGCTATAAAATTTGCTCATGAATCTATTAAAGATCAAATTACTGCTCAAGTAAAATTAGCTAAAGCAGTAGGTAAAAAAGATATTCGAGACTATGAAAAGACGGATGAAAATGATGAATTAGAAAAAAGAGTTAAAGAAGCTGTATACGATAAATGTTATGCTATTGCTAAGCAAGGAACAATAAAAAAAGAAAGAAGCATGGCTTTTTCTGATTTAAAAGAAGAATTAAAATCTTCTTTTACTGAAGATGAAATTGAAGAGTTTGGTGGTTTAATTAGCAGCTATTTTAATAAGGCTCAAAAAGAAGCTATACGTGAATTAACACTTAGTGAAGGAATTAGGTTGGACGGAAGGAAGACAGATGAAATAAGACCAATCTGGTGTGAAGTTGATTACCTTCCTTCAACTCATGGTTCATCTATCTTTTCTAGAGGTGAAACTCAAGCTCTAGCAACAGTAACTTTAGGCACATCTAGAGAAGCAAATAAAATTGATATGCCCTCATATGAAGGGGAAGAAACTTTTTATTTACACTACAACTTTCCTCCCTTCTGTACTGGTGAAGCTAGACCCCTTAGAGGAACATCTAGAAGAGAAGTAGGACATGGAAATCTAGCACAAAGAGGTCTAAAAGGTATGATACCTGATGATTGCCCCTATACAGTTAGAGTTGTAAGTGAAGTTTTGGAATCAAATGGATCTTCCTCAATGGCAACAGTTTGTTCTGGTACTATGGCGCTCATGGATGCAGGTGTTCAAATTAAACGTCCAGTTTCAGGAATTGCAATGGGGTTAATATCTGACGGTGATAGATATGCTGTTTTAAGTGATATTTTAGGTGATGAAGATCATCTCGGTGATATGGATTTTAAAATTACTGGTACTTCTGAAGGAATAACTGCATGTCAAATGGACATTAAAATTAAAGGTCTTTCATATGAAATACTAGTAAAAGCATTAAAACAAGCAAGAGATGGAAGGCTTCATATTTTAGATAAAATAACTGAAACCATTAAAGAACCTAATGCAGATGTTAAACCACATTCACCAAAAATGGTAACCAGAAGAATTCCAAATGAATTTATTGGACCATTTATTGGGCCTGGCGGAAAAGTGATTCAAGAACTTCAAAAAGTAACTGGATGTACTATAGTTATTAATGAAGATCCTGTAACTGAAGAAGGGGTTGTTGAAATTCTTGGAACAGGAGTAGATGGAATTGAAACTGTATTATCAAAAATAGATTCTTTGTTATTTAAGCCAGTAAAAGGAGACACTTACGAGGTAAAAGTAATTAAAATTTTAGATTTTGGTGCCGTGGTAGAATATAATGAAGCGCCAGGTAATGAAGTTTTACTTCATGTGAGTGAAATAGCCTGGGAAAGAACAGAAAATGTTAGTGAAGTTCTTAAGCTTGGTGATGTTTTAGAAGTTAAATATTTTGGGGTTGATCCTAGAACTAGGAAAGAAAAAGTTTCTAGAAAAGCACTACTAGAACGCCCACAAAGGAAAGATTAGTGACAAACAAATCTTGATAATTAAAAAAATCTCCTACTCAGGAGATTTTTTTTTAAAATTATGTAACCTTTTTTTAATAATTACGTATAAAAAAGTATAATACTAATTTAAAACATGAGACAACTAAAAATTACAAAACAGGTTACAAATAGAGAAACAGCATCTCTAGATA
>Ga0209501_10002199_pt1 | contig 20681 bp, 26 predicted proteins | sample ArcticOcean_MG_C_4_FD_187434 | JGI IMG/M metagenome (GOLD analysis project Ga0209501, IMG submission 187434) | Marine microbial communities from western Arctic Ocean - ArcticOcean_MG_CB4_134 (SPAdes) (version 2) | ecosystem: Environmental > Aquatic > Marine > Oceanic | place: Arctic Ocean...
GGAGAGCAGGCACAGCCGCCGTTGATATCTGCCGCCTCAACACAAGACGGCACGCGACCGGTGAAAACGTCAGTCAGCGGCGAACGATCGACGCCGGTAGTTCCGCACATGCAACGTGGAGTCCAGGAAGTACCAAGTCCACTCGGTTGCGATATACGTTTGAGTGGTGCTCATGGTCACGCCTCACTCGCGGTCGATCGACCTGCGTCAATGAGTCGCTGGCCGTGGCCGCCGACCTGGGCAAAAAACACGGTTTGCGTGAGCACAAACGCCCGGTAAACGTGATCGTGACACGCTGCCGCCGCCGGCGACTTGTAGCTCTCGATGCCGAGCAGCACTTCGTTCTGAGTCAGGAACAACTGATGCAAAAAACCAATCCGTGCGCGGGCACGTGGCGTGCGGCCAGCTTCACGAAGGACGCCATCATTCAATTTAGACTGATCTACGGACGCAGCAGGAACCGGATTCATGGCTTTCGCCTCTCCAGCGGAGCGCAGCGGCAGCTCAATAGCAAACGGGCACAGTCAATCCCTGACTGGATAGCGTTCATCACGGGCGACCGGGAACTCTCGCGTTCGATTGTCGCGAACGCTGGTTCCACCGGCACAAGCCAGGTGGCAGTCGTTCGCAGCTAACAAGTGGACGCCCGCACGATAGCCGTGAGCGGAACCCTGTCAATCCGGATTACGATCACTGGCCACTGGAATTCACGAAGTCACCCGGATAGCGTTACGCACACAACAGCACAGCAACCCGAAAGCACGGAGGTGACGGCATGGCACGACCACGCAAAATCCAAAAGCTACGAAACGACATCGAACTCAGAAACAAACTGACACAGTCGACCTACTGGTTGACCGGTCGACTGGCTCATGAATTCAATGACTCGGGCTTTGGATCGGATCAGGATTTCGCTGACGAATGTGGCGAATCCGTCTTCACGGTCCGCAACGCTCGCCGCGTGTACCGCACGTACGTCATCGACAACGACCTGGCCGAACTGATCGACCTGCCCGGCCTGACATCGTCCGACTTTCATTTCGTGCGGACGCATCCGCAGCGAGAGAAACTGCTGAGATGGGCGTCGAAAACCGGAGCGTCAATCCGCGAACTGACGGAACGAGCGAGGCTGACACGCAAACGCAAACGATAGTGGATGATCTGAACATCTCACGTTTCCGTTTTCGCGAGCAAATGTGAGTGAGGCTGCAGGAAAACGACAATGACAGGTTTTCCAGCCTGTCATAAATGACAAGCTGGCAGGCGCACATGAACAGGGGGCCGATGGCCCTTCTGATGGCGATGGATCAGCCATGATTCAAGTGTTCGCATGCCACAACGCTGAGCTTGCCGGGATGCGGCCAGACGACTGGCCACCCCGGAACGCTCCCGCCCGCATCTCCGGTACAGCGTTTTGTTCGTCGTGCTTCACTGCCCCGGAAACAATTTCAGAAATATATAGTTTTCGCTCCCGGTTGAGCTTGTGTCTGCCGATTACAAGTATATACTTCACCCATCGGAACGCGGGACACACAAACCAAGTAAGGAACGAAACAATGCTGGCGACAAGCAAAGCAACCACGGGCTTCTGCAATCTGGCCAAAGCGTACGAACTTGTCGGCAGTGTCGCCGACGATGACGACTGGACCTACGAAGTGGTCGACTGTGGAAACGGCTTCGGTCGCATTGACGCCTACGACGAAGATGGCGTACTGGTTGTCAAGGGGTTCATGCTCTAGGAGGTGAGGCAGTGCGAAAAAAACTGATCGAGCTGAGCGATGAACTATGGGGTGCGATCGACGCCGCTCGCGGGGACTCGCCCCGCAATGGGTGGCTTGAGCGAGAACTGTGGCGACTGGGATCGATTCGCGACGGAGCGAAACAGGCCGGTGTGACGAAACCGCAACGGCCCATTGATGGCCGGGGACGACGCGCAGCGAGTACGGAGGGCGGGTAGCTACCGCGACGAACGACCAAGCGTAACCGGGCGGCACCGGTTGACGTTGATTTCAAATCTTGTGGAATGTTTGGTTTAAGTCTTGACGGTAAGCAAGGCGATGCTAAACTTACACACCTGACGAGGCGAGTGACCAAGTCAGACGCGGCGGCGGGAAACGCAAAAGGAGAAAAGTTATGGAAAGCGTCTTCGCTCTCCCTTCCGCTTCTTGTTCCTTTAACGTCGGCGATGTCGCCGAGGTGTCTGGCTTCGTCGGACGTATCGTCCGAATCTTCGGCGATGCGGAACAGTTCGCTTCGCTGAAGCCGATCGGTAAGCGAGGGGGCGGAGTTACCGTCCCGGTCAGCAAACTGGCCCCAGTGCGATGACGCACGGCGGACCGAGGAAGGCCGGACCCGGCAAAAAGCTGGGCCGGCCAGTGAAGGCAGACGCGAAGATCGCTTACGGGACCAAACTGGACCCGGTGGTGGTCGAGTATCTCCGACAGTGCGGCAACGCAGCGGCGACGATCGAGAGCATTATTAAACGCTCGAATGCGTTTCGCGAATGGCTGAAGTCGAGAGGATAACGCCTAAAAATGGAGACGGACGCGGAACGCCGCATCTGTGAGCACTGCGAACAGCCGCTGCCCGCTGCCGAGTGAATCAGCCCCTGTGAGCCCGCAAATCGGTTTCCGCGACGTCGTAGCCCGCGAAATCGAAATCTCGCGACGCGCAACGCGACCGGTCGATCCGGATCGCACGTCCTCATGGTTCAAGTCTCCGTTCTGGGCGCAGAAAGAAAGCCAGCCGGAGACGACACCGTGTCTCCGGCTGGCTTGAATGTGCCCATCCCCTGAGTTGTCCACTTTCGCTGCGAAAGTTGATGCCCACGGCCCGAAGGCCCGACATCGCTCAAGGGATGAATTGAGTCAGTCTCCCAGTCACCGAAAAGAACCCCGGATGCGACGTCCGGTGCCGTCCGATGTGACTTCTCCGATTAACGAGACAAGGAAAACTAACAAACGAGCCCAAAGGGACTTGAACCCTCAACCTCCGGATCGACAGCCCGGACAGTGAACTCGTTCGGGGCGGATTGTACCCGGATGGCTCGACATGTCGCCTGCAATGCTGCACAAAACCTACGCCTGGTCAAGATCGTCAGCGGCGTCGGCCGAATACCGCCGGTGGCACGTGAATCACAGTCCTGAATCGTTGTCTTGAATCCGCCGACGTTGTTCACAACCTGTTGACGCAACTGCGTCGCCGGATTCGTTCTGATTTCTGATTTCGTCAATGAGTCGATTCGCGATCCAGCCGACCGACCGACACAGGCCCGGATCCGCACACTGCTGCGGATACCACACGCAGTCAGACAGGTGCGTCGAGAAGCACACCTCGCACAGATACCATTCTCCGAACGCAGGGCCACTCGTGCCGGGAGCGTTGCTACTGTGTCGAGTCGTCGCCGCCGGATAGTCGCAGCAGGCACAGTGGATCGCATCCCCGTCGTCGTCGACGCGCTTTACGAACGTGGCGGTAATGCGCTCCATCACTCAGACTTTCGTTTACGGACCGTCGGCGATCGGGCAGCGTGGAAGCGTTCGACGATCGCGTCGAGTGTGCCATCGTTCAACCAGCGACGATACGGCTTATACGCTGTGCGCCACGGTCCAAACAACTTCGGAAGTTCGGACCACTCTCGACTGGTTGTCACCTTCCACAACACCGCATTCGCCGTGCGTCGCGGGTTTCCAATACGCCCGGAAGTGGCGCGAGGAATCAGCGGTTCGATCCGACGCCATTCGCGTTCGGTCAATGGGTGGAACCGTGGCGGTCGAGTGTCGTGCGCTGGGTTCATTCGATCTGGTTCACGACGGTCGACACGCTGCAGCCGCATCGCCGGAACTGTCTGCGGACTCTCGCGGTCAGGGTTCATCTCGCGGACATCATCGCCATCGTCATCGCCTCGCGGTTGAGACGGCACGGTCGGCGGTTGAATGACCGATCGCAGTACGCTGCGTGTTTGGTGGATTTTCCGGCTGACGTGCCCTTTGTCATAGTTCAACAGGACCGCGATTGCCGGTATCGATAACCGCACATCTTCATAGAGTATCAGGCAGTGAACGCCGCTGGCGTACAGGCCGCGCGGGCAATCCCTCACTTGCTCCCGAGTTTCACAGAACTCAGGGCACAGCCGCAGTATCTGTGACCACCAGGCACCCGACGCGGACACACGCCCCTCCAGAGTCGCCTGACGACCGTCGATCTCCGCAACGCTCGACATCACACGCCCCGCGCGCAACTGACGCCGTTCAGTTGCTGGCCGATTCGCAGCGGTGCCACCACACCCCGCCGCCTTGCTCTCGCATCCACTGGAATGATGCAACCCAAACCACGCGAAGCAAGGAACAAACGTGCTCACACTCACCCACGCGGAAACGATCGCCATCGCATGTGCGCTAAAGGATCCAGCCGTCAAGGCCGCGAAGCACTTGTTGCCCGATGAATCGTCAGAATCGATCGACATCACCGTCCACATCCATGGCACCGTGGCGAAGGGGCTGACGACGGCTGGCGGCACACGCACCGAACCGGCGATCGTTGAGTTCGGGTCACAGCGAATGCTCCTGGACGTGATGCGGCGATGTGGCATCGGTCCTAAACGTCTACGTGAAACATTGGTGCAAATCGTCGTCGATGCGAAGCGGTTGGGACACGACGCCATAACGTCTGGCCTGGTCCAGGAAAACCCACGACTCGACGACGTGATCACGGACGCCACAAAATTCGCTCAGTCGAAACTGCCGACACGGTCGGTTGACTACAATGGTCGAGCCGGCGCCGTGAAGGTGACCGCGACAATCGAGAAGCTGTCGACAGTCGCAGAACCGGCGATCGCGTAATGCCACGCGGATCGAAGCGGCGGCGAGACGGACCGCCTCCCGCCGCCCGACCTCCACAACGGCGAAAGACCGCGGCACAGCGTGGCTACTCCTACCGCTGGCAGGAGTATTCGAAGCGCTACCGCAGAGCGAATCCGCTATGCGTCATGTGCCTGGCGAATGGAGTCAGCACACCGGCCGACTGCGTCGACCACATCCAGGCCGTCGAGAGTTCTGACGATGCACTGTTCTGGATTCGATCGAACCATCAATCACTCTGCAATCCGTGCCACTCGCTCAAAACGCAGACGACGGACAAAAAAGGCGGACGATGCAAACCGCGCGCCACTCGACCCCGGTAGGGGGGCCTAATTCTGCCCGAATTGAGCCTTTCCAGACCGCGTTAGCTCGTCCGGGTTTTCGGCCGAAAGTTTTCGACCAGGGGGGGCAACCGTGGCAAAAAAACGAGCAAAGACGAAAGCAACAACTCGCGGACCAATGCCGGGCAAGGGCGGTCGACCGACGGCAGCGTCAAAGCGAAAACGAAACGCCACAGCAGCAGCCCACGACGTAGATGAATTCGCGGAGTCGTTGACGTCGTTGACGTTTCAGGATCTGAAAACTCTCGCGGGTTCGTGGCGACCGCTCGCAACTCAAGACGCTGTAGTCTTGTCGCAATTTTGGGATTCCATCCAGCGATACAGGGAACTGGCCGAATACGTCGGTTCCCGTTCCGTCGACGATTGGACATTCACGCTTGAATCGGGATACTCGCAACAGATTCCGCAGATCGGTTTACTGAATGCCGCGCTGAAACAGTGCCATGAATTCGCTGCTAAGTTCGGCATGACGCCAGGCGATCGCGCACGGCTGGGAGATCCACCCGCAACACCAACCGACAAGTCGACGCCATTCGCGACGCATCAGGCGAAAGTCGAGGCGCTCAGTGCGGAAGTCCGACACTAGCGAAACGAAGCTGCGCTGCGACGTTACGAAATACATGGACGACGTCGAGAGTGGGAAGCGAGTGGCCGGAAATGCGGAACGACTATCCGTCGAGCGGCATCGCCGCGACCTGGTCGACGGCAAGAAACGCGGCATCGTGTTCGACTGGCGTTTCGCCGATGTGGCGTGTGAGTGGTTCCCACAACTGACGTTCCCTCGCGGAGGTGCCGCCGGCCAGCCGTTCAATCTTCACCTCTCGCAGAAAACCCCGATCAGTGTTTTATTCGGCTGGCGGAAGTCGAAAAACAACAAGCGACGATTCCGGCGAGCGTACTACAGCAAGGCACGCGGTCAGGGGAAATCACCCGAGGCCGCCGGTCTGGCCGCGATGCTGTTCGTCGCCGATGTGCCGTTCATGCCCGGTGCCGAGGTTGTTTGTTGTGCCACGAAAAAAGCGCAGTCGGTCAAATACGTGTATGCGCCGGCGATCAAGTTCATGGAGTCGATCGACGAACTCGCGGGACGACTCCGGATCACGCGGTCACCGCACAATTGTGAATTTGAGATCGGCGACACGATCGGCGAGTTTTACCCGCTGGGTCGTGATAGCAGTTGCGACGGAGGGAATTTCCACGCTGTCGTGCGTGATGAACTCCACGCGATGCGGGCACAGCACACAGATTTCTGCGAAACACTCGAAACCGGATTAAAGACCGAACAGTGTCTACTGATCGACATCACCACGGCGGGCAATGATCACAGTGTGCTCTGGAAACCAGAATACCACTACGCCAAACAGGTTCTAAACCGCGTCGTCAAAGCTGACCAACAGTTCGTGTGGATCTTCGAACTCGACGACGACGACGACCCGTTCAAGCTGGGACTCTCGTGGTCTCGCGTTAAACAGATGTTGCGCAAGTCTTCACCGCTGCTAGACATCGCTGTCGACTCGGCACTGATAAAGTCAGAATGGAACAAGGCGCGCTCGGTTCCGACGAAGCGAAACCAGTTCATTCGCTACCGCGGCAACCGGATGGTATCCGCTCACGAAAAATGCTTTCCGCCGGAACTCTGGAGCCGTGGCGATTACGAACTCAGCCACCTGGACGGACGCGACTGTCACAGCGGTCTCGATCTCGGCTGGCGTGACGACCTCGCCTCCGCCGCGCTCTCGTTTGAAACCGAGAACCACGACGACCCCGATACCCCGTTTTATGAGTTTCTGCAGCAGTCATGGATCCCGTCTGAATCACCGCGACGCCTGGACCGCGCACCGTTTCAGGGGCTGATTGCCAGCGGAAAACTACGCGTGACCGACGGAGACGTCACCGATCACAAAGCGATTCTGAAGCAATACGACGACTGGCAGAAGCGCTTCAACATCCTGTCAATTGCTGCCGACCCTTCAAACGCCCGGACTGTGTTGACGGATCTGGTGTCTGCCGGGTTTCACGTGTTCGACTTCCAGCAAAGCCCGAAGACGTACAACGAACCGATCGACCGCCTGACGGAATACCTGGCAGCCGATCGGATCAGCCATGGAGGTGACGAACTACTGGCGTGGGCGATGGACAACATGATTGTCAAAGTCAATCCGGCCGGTCTGCAGATGCCCGCGAAAAACAAGTCGATCGAGAAAATCGACCCGGGCGTCGCGCTACTGATGGGATTCTCACAGAGTCTGTTTGAAACCACGGAGGCGAACAGTTCGTTCTACGAAGATAACGACATGCGTGAGGTTGGATGATGTTCACGAAACCCGGCCCGCCGATCCGTAACGCCACCGCTATCGAGGTGCGTCTAGCAAACCGCTGGTTTTGGGAAGCCTCCGGCTACTGTGACATCGAGTTGCCTCGACTAGCAATCGAGACGATCACGCGAGCGAATATCCTTGTGCTTCCGTTGGGCATCGCGAATGACCTGCTGTTCGTCCGCCGGCTGGCCGAACGCATGATCTCTCGCCGCGAGTGGGACACATCCGCGTCCAGGCTCATGGCCAGCGATTGTAAACGGGAAGTGCAATGAACCGCCGAACGTTCCTCAAAACAGCGGCAGCCGCTACCGCACTCCTGGCGTTCGGCGATCCGTTCCCGCCGGTGCCGTGGCCACCGGTCGAACGATTACAGCTCCCGGCACCCGAGGTCGACATCAACCGTTACAGTTGCGGGCAGATCACTTGGAACCAGCGGACCGGCGAGATCGTCAGCGTCCACCTGCTGCCCGGCAGAACGGCACCCGAGGGACTGCAACATGTCTGACGATCCCCAGCGCAACGACGCCGGCTCATTCATCGCCCGCCACTGGGATGACTTCGCGTACATCGTGGCCGCGTTGATGGTTGCTCGCGGGTCTGGCCTGTTCCACCCCGGTGCTTACTGGATCGCGTTGGGCGTCGCGGTGTTTGTCTTCCTGTACCTCGCAGCCGTTGGGCAGTCTCCACATGGGCGCAGTTCTCCGAGCGATGGCCAGCCGGGCGAACCCGCTGGAGAATCCAGCCCTCTCGCTGAGTGACCCCGAGGTCTGGGATGACGTGTTTGGTGACGCGATGTACGGGTCGAACGCCGCTGGAGAACGCGTCAGCCGACACACCGCACTGCAAGTCGCGGCCATCTTTCGCGGCACCAATCTGATCGCGACGACGTCCGGAAAACTGCCCTGTCATGTCAAACGCCGGACCGGCCCGCTGACGAAAGAGCGAGACACAGAACACCAGGCGTACCGACTGCTGCGTCGCAACTCGCGACCGTGGCAAACCGCCTACACGTTCCGCCGCACGATCACCGCTCACGCGATCCTGCACGGCAACGGCTACGCCTACATCCTGCGCGACAAATTCAACCGGCCGCTGGAACTGCGACTACTCGACCCGACCCACGTGTCACCCGTGCTGGCCAACGGCGAGCTGTTCTATGTCACGTCGATCGGCGGCAACGTCGAGAACCCGGCGTCGGAATTCGTGCTGGTCGACGCTGCCGACATGATCCACATTCGGGGTCTGGGGTTCGACGGAATCGTCGGCTACGACGTCATCCGCCTGGCTTCCCAGGACATCGGTACCGAGATTGCCGCGACGAAATTTGCCGGGAAATTTTTCTCGAATGGTGCCAGCGGTCGCGTCGTCGTGGAAGTCCCCGCCGCGATGACCGAAACAGCATACGGTCGGCTCCAGAAATCATGGGGAGCTATGACGCGTGGACTGTCCAACGCTCACAAAGCGGTTTTGCTGGAGGAAGGAGCGAAGGCGAAATCGTTATCGATCGACCCGGCACAGGCGCAGTTGATCGAATCGAGGCAGTTCAGTCTGACGGCGTTCGCTAACTGGCTGGGCATTCCGCCGCACAAGCTGGGAGTCCAGGGCAGCAAAGCATACGGCAGCGTCGTGGAATCCAATCAGGAATGGCTGGGCGAATCGGTCGACCCGTGGTTGATCGAACACGAAACCGAATACGGGCTCAAACTGCTGACGTTCGAACAGCAGGAACGCGACAGTCACGCTTGTGTGATTGAACGCAAGGCGTTGTTGACGACGAACATGGCCCACCGGGCTGCGTTCTATCGTCAATTGGTCGGCGTCCCGATCATGTCGCCGAACGAAGCACGCAACGCGGAGGACATGCCATCCCGTCCGGACGGGGACGAGATCGCCCGACCGTTGAACATGGCGTTCGGAACCACCGACGACGAAACCCCGGACGACGAAACCCCGGACGACGAAACCCCGGACGACGAAACGACAGACGACGACAGCACCCGCGACGCTGGACGCGACAGCGATGAACAGCAACGCAAACGATCGGCCGCGTTGCGAACCATCGTCGTCGACACCGTCCGCCGGATGTCGAAACGCATGTTGATGTCCGCGAGCCGGGGAAAGACGCTGACCGATGACGTTGTCGATCGATCGCTTCAGCCGTTCGACGCGCTGCTGCCGGTAGTCCTCGACGCCAAGTCGGGAATATCAGTGATGTGTAGCGAATACGTCATCGACGCCACTAAACGACACCTCGATTCGTGCGAACCACTCACCGGACGAATCGACGAACTCACAGACCAAACGGTCCGCGACACGCTGGCCGCATTCTTTCCGGAGTCCACACCATGAAACGAACAAACCTCAATTTCCCAGGCATGACCCGTCGCGGTCTGCAGACAGAACGACGCGGTGAGGGCGACACCGCGACCGATGTCATTTTCGGATACGGATCGGTGACGTTCCGCGAAGGCGACGCCGGCACCGAATTCTGGCTGTGGTCCGATACCGTCGAACACATCATGCCGGGAGCGTTCGACCGGTCATTGCGTGATGATGATGTGCGTTCGTTTTTCAACCACGACGCGAACATTATTCTCGGCAGACGTCAGCCGGGCCGTGACGTCAACACCTTGGACCTGTCGGTCGACAGTGTCGGACTCCGCTACGACGTCACACCGCCGGCCGCGCACGCTGGCGTGATCGAATCAGTCGCCCGTGGTGACGTGTCCGGTTCGTCGTTCATGTTCGACCCGACCGAAACGACCTGGCGGGAAACGGTCGTCGACGGTCAGACGGTCTGGGTTCGCGAGATCACCGAGGTCCGATTATTCGAAGTTGGGCCTGTCGTCTGGCCCGCGTACATCGGCACCACGGCCGACGCTCGCAGTGCGCTGTCGAGTGATCCTCTACTTAAACGTTATCTCGGCTGGCTGGAACGTCACGTCGCGTGCGCCCGCAATGAGTTCGAAGACTTCCGCCTGAACAGTCGCGAGGCTCGCGATCAACGATCAACGGCAATGGAAAGCCGTCTGGCAGAGATCGAAACCCGCAATCTGACGCCCTGACATTACGGTCAATGAAAAGCCGTTTCGCGCAACCCTCGCGTTGACCGTAAGGGGATTTCCTAAAAGTTTTTCGCGTGCCCAGTCGTGCGTCGAGCTGCCGCCCAGTCGGCCCGGTCCCTGACCTGACCTGACCTGACCCCCCGCCAGCACCCGCAAACACGACTGGACCCGCAATGACGTACTCTCAGATCCGAGCCTCCGCCCGGCAGTCCCGCAACCGCCTGAAACGCGGCGCGACACTCGCCGCGCTTTTTCTGGCGTTCTGTCTGATCACCTCCCCCGCGATGGCTGACCCAACCGGGGCAGCGGCTGCCGCTGGTTCCGTCGCCACCGCTGCCGCTGCGATTGCGGGAATGGGCGTCCGCCAGCTCCGCGAACAGGCTGGCAAAATTCACAACAGAATGCAGGAGCTGCGGACTCAATCCCGGGACACGGATGCCCCGTGGTCTGGAGAAGACGAAACCACGTGGCGGCAGCTCGACGCCGATTACACCGCCGTCGAAAAACGCATCACTGAGGATGAGTCCCGCGAAACGCGTTTCGCAGAGATCGAAAGCCGGTTCGCCGGTTCGATGGGTGATACCCGCATCGGTGGGAATCACACGTCCGATCGACCGGACAGCGGTCGACAGTCCGGACCAACGCCACAACAACGACTCCTGGCCATGCAGGGCTGGATGCGTTCCGGTGAAGACGAAGGACCCAGCGAATCCCAGGTCGAAGCGGCCCGCATGTGTGGCGTGAATCTGAACTCTCGCGGCATGACGGTCAACCTGGCACCAAGCGAACACGTTGGCGGACGCAATCGAATGTGGACCGGTCGCGGCGGAAGCCCCGTCTGCCGCAACCGATTCGACGCGGAAGCCCGTGATATGTCGGTCGGGACCGACGCTGACGGCGGGTTCTCAGTGCCGGAGGGATTCCTCGCTCGGTACGAGGAAACCTTATTGGCGTTTGGATCAGTACGAGGCGTCTGTGACGTCATTCGCACCACGCAAGGTAACGACTTGCCTGTCCCGCATGTCGACGACACGGCGAACACCGGCGAGATTCTCGGCGAAAATACGGACATGGGGGCCAGCGTGGATCCGACGCTGTCGGTCAACACGCTGGGAGCGTTCAAGTACTCCTCGAAACCCGTGATGATTTCGCACGAGCTGTTGATGGACAGTGCGTTTAATTTCGGGCAGCGACTGCCGGTCATGCTGGCAACGCGAATCGGTCGCATCCACGGCGCCCATACCACGACGGGAACCGGCAGCGGTCAACCGCAGGGCATGGCGACTGGCAGCACGCTGGGAGTAACGGCGGCGTCCACAACCGTGATCACTTGGGAAGAACTGGTGAATCTGCAGCACAGCGTTGACCCGGCGTATCGTGCGTACCGGGATGAATGCGGATTCATGTTCCACGATGACGTTCTGCGTGATCTCAAGAAGCTGAGCGACGATCAGAATCGTCCGTTGTGGGTCGAGTCGCTCAGCAAGGGCGAACCCAACGCGTTCATGAATTGGAATTACGCGGTCAATCAGTCGATGGCCCAGCCGACCACTGGAAATATCGCCGTTCTGGCTGGCAGGTTGACCGCCTACACGATCCGCGACGCTGGAACGCTGCGAATCGTTCGGCTGAACGAGCGCTTCGCTGAAAAGGACCAGGTCGCTTTCGTCGCCTTCACTCGCAGCGACGGACGCGTAATGGATGCCGACGCGATTCAGCACTTGATTATGGCGTAACTCCTGAGCCCGACTTCCCTTGCCGCCCGGTTGCGATCGCAACCGGGCGGCGTTCCCTTTTTACCGCTTGAGATTTCACAACAGGAACCGACCATGCAAAAAATCACTCTCGGCCACTACTGCCACCTCAAGGGAATGGAGGGAAACCCCGGTCAAACGGTCAACGTTCCACCAAAGTACAGAACCCTGGCTGAGTCCTGGGTCCGAAAAGGTGTTGGCACTGATCCCGCAAAGCCGAAAAAGAAAGGTACATCCGCAGACAAACCCGACGCGGACACACCCGACGACGACGATGAAGACCTCGACGACGGGTTCGACGATGAGACTGGAGCCGCGACCGATGACGCAACCACAACCGACGAGACGTCAGCCGGAGACGGCGACACCGGACTCACCAAAGCCAAGGCGACCGGAGGACGACAACGCAAGAAAGTCACAAAGAGAAAAGCGTAAGGCTGAACCGACCAGCGGGACGGGACGGACTGCTGAACCCGGGCAAAACTTCGATCGGCATTGAATGTGCTGCCCGCTCGTGAGGAGGGACGATCTGTGATGTGTGCGACAGCTCAGATGGACCTCTCCTGATTGGACGCCGCCCGGTGTGTGTCATGCCGGGCGGCGTTTTTATGCGCGGACACAACTCACACCGGTAGTGCAGACAGCAACGTACTACGGATACGAGCCCCGCACATGCCGCGACTGGTCACCACGCAGCCCGCTGTCGAACCGATGCTGAAAACTGAACTTAAAACGCATCTGAGAATTGCATCAACAGACTTCGACGCGGACATGGATCGGCTGATCATCGCCGCGCGGCAGCGAGCGGAGAACTATATGTGGCGGTCGATCTGCACGCAGACGATCGAACTGCGGTTACGCCGCTTTCCGTCCGGCAGCGGCGAGATCCTGTTACCTGGCGGACCTGTCCAGTCCCTGACGTCAGTCGACTATGTCGACACCGCCGGCGACGCGCAGTCGCTGACCGTGCCCGACGATGTGATCACTGAATTTGCGATCGACCCGGCGACCGTCCGTCCCGCGTACGACACAATCTGGCCATCAACACGCATCCACACCAACGCGGTGACCATCGTTTATCAGGCTGGCTACGGCGTCGCGGCGGACGTTCCCGAGTTGATTAAAAGCGGAATCAAAATGATGGCCGGTGCCATGTTCGAAAACCCGGAGGGGATGAACTCGAATTCGTACCGGGCCGGTCTGGACCTGCTGACCGATTACAAGATCACCGACGGTCGACTGGTAGCGTTCACGCAATGACGTTTGTCGTTGGTGTGATCGTCATCGTGCTCGTGATCGTCGACGTTGTGTTGTGGTTCGTGTTTGAGGAATGGCGATGATCCCAGCCGGAAAACGTACTGAACTGGTCACAATCCAGAAGCCAGCCGGCGAAGGTGACATCACGTTCGATGATGCCGGACGGGCGACGACAGCCGCTGGCAACTGGCCGACACATTTCGCCCCGTACGTTCAGGCTGTAACTCGCGGCGGTAGCGAATGGGTCAAATCCGGAATCGTCGATGACACGATCTCGCATGTGTTCCGGCTGAACTGGTCGACCGAAGCGGCAGACATCACGCGTCTGATGCGACTGGTTCGCGGTGACGGGACGACGTTGGATATCGTCGCGGCCTTCGATCCCGACGGACGTGGTCGGGACGTCATTATTCACGCGAAGGAATCGACGTGATGTTGTGTCACACCCAAAGGGCAGAACTGATGATCCACCGGTTTACGCAGACAGACGGACGCCCGGCCGCGATCGATCCCGAGGCTGTGGCCGACATTGAACCGCACGACACCGCAGACGCAACGATCGTCAGTCTTCACAGCGGCAAAGTCTACGTGCTGGGTGACCCTTTCGAAGATGTGCACGAAACACTGATTCAGCCACCGGCCGACGCGGACGACGTCGCGATCGGCGAGACATTGAGCTAGCTGCGATTTAGTAGCACTACCACGCGACGCAACGCGATCTGAAGGCTGACACGGCTGATTCACAGACGCGCAGCCTGCCACGCTCTGGCATGGCCATCGAAACTTTCCAGTCATCGAATTTCAAGTCGACCACGACTGGCTTCGAGGATCTCGACAGCATCCTGGCTGAGCTCCCGGACAAGGTCAAAAAGCGTGTCGTCCGCTCTGCTGTCGGCGCTCAAATGGCCGTCATGCGGAAAGCGGTCCGGCGCGAGATCGGATCGACGCCGGGCATCAGTCCGCAACTCAAACGGCCGATGAAGGCAGCAGTCGGCAGCCGCTACAAACGCAACCGCCGCACGCACGTGAAGGAAGCAAAGGTAGGTTTCGGCGTCGGTCGCCAGAAAGGCACGGCGAAACGCAGCGGCAAGAACAAGGGCGGCGTCGGCATCAACAAACGCAATGCGCACTGGTTCGCCGTTGGAACGAAATCACGCTACGAGAACGGCGCCTATCGAGGCCGCATCGAATCGATGGACGCGGTCGGTCGGGCTGTGCGAAACGACGCAGAGATCTCCGTCGGTGCCGCACGTGCCAAAGCCTACGCGCGTCTGGAACTGGAACTGGTGAAACTGGGAGCGACACCATGACGCCAGAACTCGCCTTGCGCAAACATTTGTTGACCAAAACAGAAATCACTGGCGACGTCTCACGGGTCATTGTCGGCGATATCGCGCCGGAACAGGCACCGCGACCACACGTCATGATTCGGCGTTCTGACTCCCCGTGGCTGCACACGCTGGACGGAACCGGAGTCGGTACGCAGTACGGCCAGATTCACCTGGAATTGCGTGACGACGACTCGCTGCGAATTCAGCGGCTGGGGACGGTACTGGTCCGCGCACTGCTGGAACTCGAATCAGGCGCAACGATCACCGTGTCTGGTGACGACGTCGTGATCTGTGAATTGAGCATCATCGACGCCGGAACCGATGAGGAATCGATCCCCGCGACTGACGACGGACACACCAGTGAGATATTTATCCGCTCGCTGGTCGTGGAGATCGGACACGAACACGACATCTCGCCCGCCACCTGACAACGCTCCGGAGTCTCCACCACATGTCGACATTCAAATCAAAAGGGACCGTCCTAAAAGTGGACGTTGCCGCCGTGCTCACGCCAATCGCTCAACTGGTCGAACTGACGCCACCCGGTCAGGAGTCAATCGACGTCGAAGCGCCGACACTCGACCAGACTGGCGCCGGCATCCCGCGAGAAATGACCGGCTATGTTGATGCGTCCGCACTCGACTGTCTGATCTACTGGGATCCCGCTCTGGCCGTTCAGGCGATACTGAACACGAACGTCAGTACCGCGGTGAAGACGACGGCACAGATCGTTTACAGCAACACGGCCGCCAGCGAGTTTGATTTCACTCTCGCGGGGCAGACATTCACACACCAGACCTCGCAGCGTGATCTGCTCAAAGCCAAGTTCGGCGGTAAGCTCGACGGCCTGCCCGTCCTGACCGCAGCTCCTTAATCCTCACCTCCCCGATTCACCTCACGGGAATGGCCCGGCTGGATTCGTCCGCCGGGCTGTTTTCGTTTCTGCAGCGCAACAACTCGCCGCACATCGTAGGGCCGGTTCCCACCGGCCGCGTTGCTCGCAGAACCACCAGGAACCGAACCGATGAAAGTCCGATTTCTTGACGATACCGACATCACGCATCCAGACCTCATGGTCATGGACAAAACCACCGGAGAGTTCGACCCGGAAGCCACCGGCCGGGCGGTCAACGCACTGATTCAGAAAGCAGCGGCGGGTGAGATCAGCGGCGAGGAATTCAAGACACGTCGCCAGATCAGAATGTCGAAAGGCCAGGTCTGGTCGCACTCGCTGGCGTGGGCACACGTCCACAGCGGCGTGGCCGAACCGTACGACGCCGCATCGAAGCAAATCTGCAAAGCGATCATGAAGAAACTGGACGTCATCCAGGCAGCGCAGGCTCGCACCGCACGGGCACAGCTCACCGGCTCAGCACTCGACGCGTCCGACGCACAGGTCGAGGCGTCAACCGCCACCAGGAACAAGCGGGGCAATGGCGGCACGATCGTCGTCCCCGCGAAGGCGACAACCACACGCAAGAAAGCCACCCGCAAGAAGACCACCCGCAAGAAAGCCACGAAGAAGTAGGACGGGCACTCCTGCCCGTCCCTTTATGACCGACTGCACTCCTGCCCGTCCCTTTATGACCGACTGCACTCCTGCCCGTCCCTTTATGACCGACGGGCAGGAGTGCCCATCCTACGAACCACGAACACGGCCCGACGTTGAACCGACCGACGACCGCGAACCACGGGAACCGAACGACATGGCCACGAAGAGATCTCCCCGTCCGGCGGCATCCAGCCCCGATTCCAACTCAGTCAACTCCATTGAGGCGTTTACCAGACTCGGATCCGTGCGACGTTTTCGCGTCGTGCCGATCGGCGATAGTCAGGTATGCCTCCGCAGCCTCACCGGTGCCGAGTATCTGGAACTGGTGACCGGCTGGATGTACCCGGACGGAAAGCTTCACCCCGGCAGAAAGAATCTGCAGAACGCCAGACTGATCCAGGTGTGCGTTGTCGATGACCGTAACGAGCCGCTCTGGATCAAGGACCTCGACGACGGGCCGGGATTCCGTGACGACGACGCCGAACTGATTCACAATATGGATTCCAGCGTCACGAACTCGCTGGCCGTTGCCGTCCTGAACCATCTCGGATTGACTGGTCGATCGTCGGGAAAGTAACCGGCGACGAATCGCTGGCTGCCGAACTCGCATTAGCCAGCGGCTACCCGTCGCCGAGGCACTTCCTGAATTCCATCGAGCCGGCCGACTGGCTGGAATGGAAACGCTTCTCACGTGCCCAGCCGTTCGGCTGGTCGGCACTGTTCAACGTGCTGGCCGATATCGCGATTGGCGTTTACGGCGGCAAGTTCGAAACACCACTGAACCATGGGGACTGGCTTAACCGATGGGGAGCTGAGACGCCGGATCCATGGGATGACATGACTGACGAAGATATTTACGCCCAATCAATCAACGCCGCCGGAATCGCACTGGGAGCCGCCGCGACATGATCCAGGCTTGATCGCGTACGGACCAGCGCATCTGACCCGCCGTCGGTATGGCTACCGTCGGAAACATCGTCACCTTTCTGCGCATGGAGTCCAAGGGCTTCAACAAAGGCGCGAGGAACGCAAAGCAGTCCAGTCGGGAACTCTCCGGAAATCTGGGCAACCTGACGGGCATTGCGAATAAGGCAGGCGCCGCGATCGCCGCACTCGCTGCTGCTGCTGTCGTCGGGAAGGGATTCCAGGAATCCGCGAAGTCGGCCCGCGTGTTCAATCGCGAGTTGAACGATTCAACCGCCATCCAGAACGTCAACACCGAACAACTGGCCCGCATGCGTGCGGAAGCGATGCGTCTGGCTCGCAGCGACGACATCAAAGACTTCGCCCCGCAACTCGCTGGCGGTTTCGAATTCCTGGCACTCGCAGGCAAGGACGTCGAAAAGCAGATTGCCAGCCTGGAACGCGTGGCAAAATTTGCCACCGCCGGTAATTTCGATCTGGCGACCGCGACCGACCTGGCCACCGATGCTCAATCGGCAATGGGACTGCAGTCAAAGAACGCAGAGAAAGACCTGATCGGTTTGACTCGCACGACTGACGCGCTGGCGAAAGCGCAGACGATCGCCAACGCCAACACGCAGCAGTTCGCGGCGAGTGTCACGAACCAGGCAGGCGCCGCGTTCCGCGCTGTCGGCAAGGACATCGAAGAACTGTTAGCCATCTCGGCAGCTCTGGCGGATCAGGGATTCGCCAAGGGCGAGGCAGCCGGAACAAAAGTCGCGATAGTCATGCGTGATCTGCAGACGAAAGCGATCCAGAATGCCGCCGCATTCGATGCTGCCAAAGTCGCCGTGTACGATACCGCTGGAGAAATGAACAATATCGCCGACATCGTCGGCGATCTGGAGAACCGGCTCGGCTCGCTCTCGCCTGAACTGGCAAAAGCGGCGTTGCTGCAATTGGGATTCACAGACAAGTCAGTCGGCGTCGTGCAGGCACTGCTGGGCCAGTCGGACGCGCTGCGTGACTACGAACGGCAATTGCGAGCAGCAGGCGGGACGGTCGACGAAGTCGCGAACAAACGGCTGACTGACTTTGACAAAGCCGCCAAGCAAGCCACGGCCGCGTGGGAAGAACTGAAGATCTCGATTGGCGACCCCGTACTCGACACGCTGGCACCGCAACTGGCCACGGCTGCCGCCCAGATGAACAATCTGTCGGACAACGCGCGGGCATTTTTCGATCTGTTTAGCGGCGACGACGAAACCGAAATCCAGATCGACGGCGTCGATGTCGAAACCGTCACCGCTCAATTGGCCCAACTGCAGACAAACCTGTCCGCACTGTCGGACGCGGAACGCGTCAAGATCGTCGGGTCTGACGAAACCGTGATCGAACTACGGGTTGAGGACGTCGACTCGCGAGACATCGACTCGATTGCCCGGCAACTGGACATTCTGCGGGAACGTGCCGCCACGCTGTCGCTCGACCCGGAATTCGCGGCAGCGGCTGCCGATCAGATTCGAGATCTCGAAAGTCAACTGCTTGACCTGCGAATTGACAACGACGTCGACCTCCGCGCGGACAGTGACCAGCTCAAGATACTCGGTGCGGAGTTGACGGCACTGACCACCTTCGCGGGCGGTCTGGAAATCGTCGACGCGGAAGCACTGCTTAAACTGGAAGACTTCCGCGGTCAACTCGATTCCGTGCGATCGCGGACGGTCGATGTCGGCGTCGAGGTCGATTCAACATCGATTCAGTTCCTGACCGATCAACTGAACCTGATCGAAGCCCGGGCAATCAGCCTGGACATCGACACGGACGCATTAAATCTGGACCTCCTGCAGGCACCGCTTGACCAACTCGTTATGCCGACGTTCGCGACGAACGACGCCGATCCGTACGCCGCGTTTCAACCGCCTCCGGAGATTCGGCCGACTGTCGACCTGACGGACGTCGAGCGGATTGGCAATGCACTCGACCAGGCATTCGACGAAGTCAGCGGGCATGCCGGTCGTCTGGGTCTGATCCGTGATGCGTTTAAAGCCGGGACAGTGTCCGCCGACGACATGGCATCAGCCGAACGCCAGATCGGTGCTGAGATCGATCGACTAACGGGCGGAGCGCAGGAACTGGCGACACAGCTTGAACGCGAGTTGCAACTGGTCGGCGCGACCGCTGCACAGCGGAAGGCCTCCGCACTGGCTGCCGAAGGCGCCCGGCAGATCGACATTGAACGCGTCACCGCACTCCAGAATCAACTGACGTTTGCGCAGCAGCTCCACAATCTGCAGACGCAACTGACCGAGGCACGTGATCCTGATGCCACGCTGTTTCCGGACATTGTCGACCCGGATCAACTGGCCCAGCTCCGCGAAGTGCAGGCACAGATTGACGCCGCCACGGACGCGGCTGCCGACGCGGACCGTGCCGCGCAAATCACGGTCGATGTGCAGACCGATGAAGAACGTCTGCGACTGGAATTCGACGACGTCCAGGAACTCAATCTGGCCGGACTACTCGACGACGATACCACGGCGCGGAAAGTGGCCGCACTGCGTGAGGAATGGGCGTCGCTGAACGACGAAACGAAAAAACACGCTGTCGTTCTGTCCGGAGCTGCCGACGCCTACGACCCGCAGACATGGGCGGATTTGTTTGATGTTATCGCCCAGGGTGCCGACACGGTCGGCGAGTCAACCGCCGGACTGTTGTCGGTTCCAGCCGTCGGCGGTCCTGACTCGCCGAATCCGTTTGTGGCGTCTCCCACGCCACAAGCGGAGTCGGCACCCGGGCGACCTTCACCCATCGGACCGCTGCCACCTGGAGTCAGTCAGCAGTTTATCGATTCGCTGCCTCGTGACGTCGCGAACCGGTTGCCGGAATCAAAGCCGACAGTCGATATCACACCGTCGATCGACCGACCCGTGGCCGATGTGCCGCAGATCGACGACCTGACACAGCAGATCGACCGACCCGTGGCCGATGTGCCCGGCGTCGACGACCTGACACAGCAGATCGACCGACCCGTGGCCGATGTGCCGGACGTCGAGAACCTGACGCAGCAGATCGACCGACCCGTGGCCGACGTGCCGGACGTCGACGACCTGACACAGCAGATCGACCGACCCGTGGCCGATGTGCCCGGCGTCGACGACCTGACACAGCAGATCGACCGACCCGTGGCCGACGTGCCGGACGTCGAGAACCTGACGCAGCAGATCGACCGACCCGTGGCCGATGTGCCGGACGTCGACGACCTGACACAGCAGATCGACCGACCCGTGGCCGATGTGCC
>Ga0209501_10002210_pt1 | contig 20639 bp, 20 predicted proteins | sample ArcticOcean_MG_C_4_FD_187434 | JGI IMG/M metagenome (GOLD analysis project Ga0209501, IMG submission 187434) | Marine microbial communities from western Arctic Ocean - ArcticOcean_MG_CB4_134 (SPAdes) (version 2) | ecosystem: Environmental > Aquatic > Marine > Oceanic | place: Arctic Ocean...
ATTGCGTCATAATCATAAAAAAATTGTTTAAAGTATGTATTTGCAACATCAATCTGCGACAGAGCATTATTATACTCCACAGAAGTATATTTCATACCTCTTTCAATAGCTTCTATAATTTTATCACTTAATTTATTTTTTGATTTTTTATATTCTTCTGAAAAAGATGCTGCCATATCTGACTCCATAATTATTTTGTGCCATTCAGGTATCTTGCCAAAACCTACAGGTAACTCCATTTCATCAACTTGTCCTTTGAGTGCATCTTTTACTTCTTGAAATCCTTCAGCCGCATCTTCATCTAATTTATTCATAAATGGTAATTTAATATAAGCAAACAAAGGTTCCATGGGGGGTTTTTCTTTACTTGCATTTAATAATTTTGGTTTTGGATTTATTGATGTGTCAGGGTCTTGTTTATCATAGCCAATAAGTTGTTCGCTAATTAATGCTGCATCTTCAATAGAATTAGCAAAAATACCGACATGATCTAGTGTACGAGAAATTTGCATAACCAAATGTCGTGAGATTAAACCTTTTGTAGGTTTGTAACCCACTACACCACAGTAAGAGGCCGGCCGAATTACTGAACCATTAGTTTGACTGCCAACAGCAAGTGGAACCATATGTGATGCTACAGCTGCAGCTGAACCGCTGGACGAACCTCCGGGTGTTCTTTTTAAATCATGTGGGTTTTTGGTTTTGCCAGGTGAATAATAAGCAAGTTCAGTTGTGACTGTTTTTCCCATAATGATTGCCCCTGCCTGTTTCAATTTAGATACAACTGTACAGTCATTTAAGCTCGGATTATTTTTATGAATTTCTGTGCCATCTTCGGTTGGCATATCAACTGTATCAAAAATATCTTTCACACCTACAGGTATTCCATGAAGATCTCCATGCTGTCCTTCTTGATGTAATACATCTAGTTTTTTTGCTTGTACAAGAACAAGTTCTTCATCAAAAAATTGAAAGGCTTCTATATCTTTTTCTTTTTTTTTTATTTGTTCTATATAGCTTTTAACTAGTTCTTCAGAAGAGATTTCTCCTTTTTTTATGGCCTGTACCATTTCTACTGCAGAATTTTTAATAGAGGGCATAAGTACTATTTACCTACACCAAAAAAGTAATCTGGTAAAAATAATGCGATTTGTGGAAAGTTGTACATTAACACCATTGTAAATATTACTATGAATAAATATGGAGCTATATTTTTAAATATGTCTACTAGTTCAATTTCATCACCAACCACTCCTTTTAAATAATAGGCTGCCATAGCCATGGGGGGCGTTAAAAACGAAGTCTGAAGATTTAATGCTACCAACATTGCAAAGAAATAAGGGTTGACCCCAAATGTGTCAAGCATTGGCAAAAAAATTGGCACAAATATAATTAATATTTCTGTCCATTCAAGAGGCCAACCAAGTAAAAAAATTATAATTTGAACTAAAACAAGAAATTGCCAAGGCTCTAAATTAAAACCAAGTATCCAATGTTCTACAACAGTGTGTCCACCTAAGTATGAAAAAACAGAAGCAAAAGTCCATGATCCAACAAATAGCCAGCAAACCATCGCAGTAGTTTTTGCTGTTAAAAATACAGATTGTTTTAAACCTTCAAAAGTTAATGATCTATAACAAAAAGCTAAAAACAAACCGCCTGTTGCGCCAATGGCTGCAGCTTCTGCAGGAGTAGCTAATCCTAATAAAATTGAACCAAGTACTGTAAAAATTAATAACGCCAGTGGGACAAATGAAGTTATTAGTTGTAAAATAATTACTTTTGTTGGGGGAATTTCTTCTTCAATTGGTTTAGGAGCTATACTTGGCTTAAAAAATGCATAACCAACAACATAAATCATATAAAAACCCGCAAGCATGAATCCTGGAAATATTGCTGCAGCATAAAGTCTTAACGGAGATAACTCAGCGATCGCAGCATAAACAATAAGCATAATACTAGGAGGAATTAAAATACCAAGCGTTCCACCTGCGCAAATAACCCCTGCGGCAAATCCACGATCGTAATTTGCTTTAACCATAGCTGGAAAAGCTAGCAATCCCATTAAGGTAACTACCGCACCTATAATACCGCTCGCTGTTGCAAATATTGCACAAGTAGCAAGTGCTGCTACAGCCATTGATCCTGGAAGATGTCGTGTTGCCAATTGTAAACTAAAAAATAAGCGATTTACTATATTTGCTCTTTCAACTACATAACCCATAAACAAAAATAATGGTATGGCCACCAGAACATCATTCTCCATGACAGAATAGGTATTCTGATTGAGTAAATAAAAAATCTTGTTAAGAAATAAATTTCCTTCTTCAAAATAAGCGTAGTACCCAAAACCTACCCCCATTGCTATCAAGGTAAATGCTATAGGAAATCCAAGCAATACTAAGAAAATAAATATCGATAACATTAAAATTGCAACTTGTGGATCTGTCATCTTAATGTACTAAAGCCTTTCTTTGTCTTTCTTCTTCCTTTTTTTTTGAAATTAAATCTTTTTCAGTTTCACGAACATCTTCGTGTCTTTTCAACCATTTACCATCTCTAATACAAAGAATACATCTCATGCATTCTGAGATTCCTTGTAAGATAAGCAGCCCACCGGCTAATGGAATTAAAGATTTGAAAAAATAAATTTGAATTCGAGCAGGACTATTCCAGCTAACTTCTTTATATCTCCAAGAATCGGACGCAATTTCATAACCAAAATAAAATAAAGCTAACATTCCAGGAAAAAAGAAAAATATATAAAGTATTAAATCAATCCGTGCCTGTACTTTAAATGGAAACAATCTATATAAAACATCACCTCTTACATGAGCGTCTTGGGCTAATGCGTATGGTCCGGCCATTAAAAATAACGCCCCATACATTTGCACCATCATATCAAACGCCCAAACTGTAGGAGCATTTAAAACATAACGTACAAAAACTTCATATGTAACCGAAAGAGTTAAAATTAAGATACACCATCCGAAAGCTCTTCCTATCCAGATACTTAAACTTTCAAAAAAAAATATTTTTTTTTCCATTTGGTTTAGCTTAATTGAAAAGGGCGACTTTTAAAAGCCGCCCTTAAAAAATTATACCTTGATTACCTAAATTGCTTTTGAAGGTTCTCCAAAGTGGTGTTTGTAAGCCATTGCGTAGTCAGGCTGATTAAGCAATAGATATGCCATAACTTTCTTAGCATATACTTTTTGAGAATCTACAACTTTTTTAAAGAAAGGATCTTTCTTAGAAAATTTTGCAGTAATTACATCCCATGCTTTTAATTGATCAGACATAACAGAATCCGGCGTTCTGTACACATTAACACCAAGCTTGTTTTTTAATTTAACAAGATCATCAGCATATCTTAACGTGTTGTGCCAGAAGAAGTTTGAGTTTTCAGCTTCAGAAGCATACTCAAGAATTTTTTGTAATTCCGGAGCAAGAGCATCAAACTTTTTCTTGTTGAATGTTACTTCAAAACATTCTTGCGATTGGTGAAAACTTGCTAAGTGATAATGTTTTGATACATCTTGCATACCAAAGTCACTATCTGAAGTTGGATTATTAAACTCAGCAGCATCAATTAATCCACTTTTCATTGCAGCCTGAATTTCTCCACCAGGTAATTGAACAACTGACATTCCCATTTCTCCTAGAACATCTGCAGCTAATCCCACAGTACGATATTTCAAACCTTTCATTTGAGAAGATTTTTTGATTTGCTCTTTAAACCATCCTAGCGGTTGAGCCGGCATTGCACTATTAAAGAAGCTAACAACGTTTAAACCTAAACTACCCATTAGCTCATTAAACAATCCTGACCCTCCACCGTAATGGATCCAACCTAACATCTCATTTGCGCTCCAACCCCAACAAGGGCCAGTACCGAAAAGAGAAGCGGCAGCCGATTTACTGTACCAATATGCTGGTACATAGTGAGCTCCATCAAGAACTCCTCTGTGAACAGCATCTTGCATTTGACTAGTTTTTACTACAGAATTTACAGGTAAAAGGTCGATTTTTAAACTACCTCCAGACATTTCGTTAACTCTTTTAACGTACGCCTTAGCATTCTCTAGAAAAATTCCCCCACCCCAAGCAGCTTGTACTTTTAGTGTTTCAGCAGCTTTGGCAATGGAAGGCATAGCCAACGTTGCGGCAGCAGCAACACCTGTTGCAGCAGCAGCTTTAAAAAACTTACGTCTAGAAGGTGTTTTAATTCCTTTTAACGTTTTATCTTTTTTAGACATGTTTATTTCCTCCTAATTATTATTAAATGAATTCAAACACATCTTGTTATTAGAGTCTTTCTAAATATTAATAAAAAGTAGTAAAAAAAGGCGTATAATGCTAAAAAAAACTAAATACAATTTACACTTGTATTTAGTTAACTATATTTTTGCATTTACCAGTTTTAAAAAATTCTTCAATATTGCTAACCGCAAGGTTACCCATATCAGTTCTGGTTTTTATTGTAGAGCTTCCTAAATGCGGCAGGACAAATACATTTGGTAAGGTTAAATATTCTGGATGGATATTTGGTTCACCATTATAAACATCTAAACCTAAAGAAAAAATTTTTCTACTTTTTAATGCTTCAACCATGGAATCATCATCGATCATATCTCCTCTTGCGGTGTTGGAAACGATAGCACCGTCAGGAAAGTGTTTTAATGAATCTTTGTTAATAATATGTTTGGTTTCTTTTGTTGCTGGACAGTTAATAGAAAAGAAATCTGATACTGATAATAAACTTTCTAAAGAATTGTGATAAATGGCACCTTTTTCCAAATTTTTATCTAATTGAGACCTATTATGATAATGTATTATCATTCCAAAAGATTTTGCTCGATCTGCAACAGCCCTTCCAATTCTTCCCATTCCTAAAATTCCTAATCTTGCACCAGTTAGTTGCTTACCCATTAAAAAATCTGCTGACCATTTCCAGTTTTTTTTTTTTGCCCATTCTATTCCTTCTTTAGCTCTTCTAGCTGCTCCCAAAAGAATCAGCATAGCTATTTCAGCTGTAGCATCCGTTAAAACATCTGGTGTATTTGTGACTATAATATTTCTTTTTTTAGCAGCAATAATATCAATATTACCAAAACCAACTGCAAAGTTAGAGATAATTTTTATACTGTTAGAGAGTTTTGAAATAACTTCAGCATCTATTTTTTCAGTAAGAGATGAAAGCACTCCATCGCAATCACTGCTATTTTTAATTAAATCATCTTTTGTAATTATTTTGTCTTCTTTGTTAAATTTTACATCAAAAATTTTTGATGCATAATCTTCACTAGATTTAATTAATTTTCTTGTAATTAATATTTTTTTCATATTTTTTTTAATATATCAGGTTTAGGTCCACCTGTGTACCAATCAATGATTTCAACTGTATGTAAAATTGGAATATTAGTTCCGTTTGAAATTTGAGTAATACAACCAATATTTCCTGTTGAAATAATCTCAGGCTTAATTTTTTCAATATTATCAACTTTATTTTTTAGAAGTTTTGTCGCGATATCACTTTGAAGCAAATTGTATGTTCCCGCTGAACCACAGCAGATATGACCCTCGGGTATTTCTACAACTTCATTACCTGTTTTTTTAATTAAATTAATAGGCTCTTTATGAATTTTTTGTCCATGCTGCATTGAACAAGCTGAATGGTATGCGATTTTATATATTTTTTCTTTTTTATCTGATAAAATAAAATTAAGTTTAACTTTTTCGTCTAAGTATTCGGAGATATCTTTAGTTAATTCAGATATTTTTTTAGCTTTTTTCTTTATTTTTTTATCATCTCTAAATATAAATTTATAATCTTTAATTGTTGTTCCGCAGCCAGATGTGTTTGAAATTATTGCGTCAAGCCCATTATTTAAGTATTCATCATACCAAATATTAATATTATTTTTAAAACTCTCTTTGGCAATATTTTCTTTACCTAAATGGTGATTTAAAGACCCACAACACTCTATGGATTTAGGAACAACTACTTCAATTCCATGTCTATTTAATAATCTAATTGTAGCTTCATTAATTTGTGGTGAAATAACTTTTTGCACACATCCAGTTAATAAAGCAACTCTCGCAATAGGTTTTTTTCTATTTAGTGCAGGGTATATTTCCATTTTAGGAAGGGTTCTTTTGGGAAATTTTGTTGGCATTAAATTAATCATATTTCTAATGCTTTTGGGGAAAAAAAAAGAAAATGGTTTTACTAGTGAAGTTAATATAGAAATAAATTTAAAATTATTTGCTTTTGTTAGTGCCCATGATAATAAAGTTCGAATAATTCTTTGGTTGATTGGTCTCTTGTACGTTTTTTCTATATGTGATCTACCATGGTCGATTAAGTGCATATAATTTACACCAGAAGGACATGTGGTCATGCAACTATAACATGAAAGACATCTGTCTATATGTTTAACAATCTTTTCATTTGCTGGCTTATTTTTTTCTATCATATCTTTAATTAAATATATTCTTCCTCGGGGGCCGTCTAGTTCATCGCCTAGCAAATTATAAGTGGGACACGTAGCATTACAAAAACCACAATGGACACATTTTCTTAAAATTTTCTCACTAGATTTATTATTTTTATCTTCAAGTTGCTTCTCTGAAAAATTAGTTTGCATTTATATACCTGTATACATTTTTCCTGGGTTAAGTATCCTTTTAGGGTCAAAGCTTTTTTTAATATTTTGTGAAATATTAAAACGTACACTATCTATAGTAAATACATCTTCTACGTATGGTAAATGATCTGAATATTTGATCATGGAAACATAACCTTTATGCTTAACTACTTTTTTTCTTATAGATTCAAACTTCTGCTCTGATATTTCGCATCCTTCCATCCAAATAACAGCGCCTCCCCAATCTAAAAAATATTTAAAATTTAATGGAAGCTCATATATTAAATTAATACATTCTGAAGGTGGAATGACTATTCTGAAAATATTATTTTTAGTTGAAGAAAAAAATTCTAGATTTTGTATCTTTTTCCAAAAAATCTCTGATTGTAAAGTTTCAAGTTCTGAAGTATCAAGTTTTTGAATTTTTAATTCTCTTTTTAAATTTTCTACTCTTTTTTCAATTGATTTTTTTGAACCCTCAAGCCTTAATGCAGTAAGTGATCCTGTGTATTTAAGGTCATTTAATTTAAAAGTATTTTTAATATTCATTTTACATTTTTTACATACAGGGTCTACAGGTAAAAAAGATGCTCCAGAAACTTCATTTGATGAACTTATTGCTTTTTCCAAATATTCAGGGGCAGATTCTATTCCTAGGTTATGTATAACTAAAGTTTTGCTATCTTCGGGAGCTGGTAATACTTTAAATGTTATTTCTGTTAATGCCGCTAAAGTTCCAAAAGAGTTACAAATTAATTTGCTTAAGTCATATCCTGTAACATTTTTAACTACAGTCCCACCTGACTTTATAATATCACCACGTCCATTAACTGCTCTGAAACCTAAAATATGATCTCTTGTGCTTCCTACTTTAAATCTTCTTGGGCCTGAAATATTACATGCCACTTGTCCTGCTGCTGTTCCGCAATTACTTTTTCCTGTAAATAGATATCCAAAATCAATGGGTTCAAAAACTAATTGCTGTTTGTTTTTTTTTAGTTCGTTTTCTATTTTATCAATTTTTGTTCCAGCTTTTACTTTAATATAAAGCTCTTCTGGTTGGTATTCTACAATTCCATCTAACTTTGATAAACTCAAAATTTTTCCACACTGCAAAGGTTTTCCTATTTTTCTCTTTGAACCGGAGCCGATTATTTCTAAAGGAATATTTGATTTATAGAATTTTTTAATAATTTCTGATACTTCTTTTTCATTTTCAGGGTACAGTAAATTAGAATCTCGGGATGTTAGGAAATTTTGTTTTTCCTCCATGGATATGAACTCTCCCTTCTTCTGCGCATTTATGTAAAATTGGATATACTTTGCCAGGGTTTAAAAGAGAGCTAACGTCAAGCGCCTTTTTAATTTTTATTTGTTGTTGAATATCATTATTGTTAAACATTTCGCACATTAGTTCTCGTTTTTCTATACCAACTCCGTGTTCTCCAGTTAATACACCGCCTACTTTTACACAATATTTTAGAATTTCTTCCCCAAATTTTTCAGTTTTTGCTAAAGCTTCTTTGTCATTAGAATCATACATGATGAGTGGGTGAAGATTTCCATCACCAGCGTGAAAAGCATTAGCAACTGGTAAATTATATTTTTTAGATAATCTTTTAATTTCTTTCAAAACTTCAGCAAGTTTTCTCCTTGGTATTGTTCCATCCATACAATAGTAGTCTGGGGCCATGTCACCACAAGCAGGAAATGCTGCTTTACGCCCCGCCCAAAATTTTAATCTTTCTTTATCGCTTTTACTTATTTTAATACTTGTAGCTTTATTTGCTTTGGCAATTTTATTAACTCTTTCCATTAGTTCTAACACATCTATCTCTGCTCCATCTAATTCTACTATAAGCATTGATTCTGCATCTCTTGGATATCCAGCTTTTACAAAATTATCAGTGGCATGAATTAACTCTTTGTCCATCATTTCCATTCCTGCTGGAATAATTCCGCTTGAAATAATTTGCGATACACAATTGCCTCCATCTTCTATTGTTGGAAATCCAATTAATGCAGCTTTAATCACTTGAGGTTTTTTTAAAATTTTAACAGTAACTTCTGTAATTACACATAGCAGTCCCTCTGATCCAGTAATTAAGCCTATTAAATCATATCCCTCAGAATCAAATGTCTTTCCTCCTAATTTGCTAATAGTGCCATCCATAAAAACAACTTCAACACCTAAAAGATTATTAGTAGTCGTTCCGTATTTTAAAGAATGAACCCCACCTGAATTTTCAGCAACATTTCCACCTATTGAACAAGCAATTTGGCTTGATGGATCTGGTGCATAATAAAAATTTTTATTCTGCACAACTTTAGTAATTGATAAATTTGTTACACCTGGTTGTGCCACAACACATCTATTTTTGTAATCTATTTCTAAAATTTTATTAAATTTTCCCAAACTCATAAGAACACAGTCTGCTAAAGGCAAGGCGCCTCCTGATAAGCCAGTTCCAGCTCCCCTAGGAACAACTTTAATTCTTTCCTCATTGCAGTATGCAAGTATTTTACTTACTTCTTTAGTATTCTCTGGAAATACAACAATTAATGGTTTTTGTTTATATGCTGAAAGACCGTCTGTTTCGAATGGTTTTAATTCATCTTGATGGTCCAAAACATGCTCAGGGTTAATAATTTTTTTTAGATTTTTTACTATAATATCCTTTTTGGAAATGACTTTTCGATCAATTTTAGGCATTCGCAAATTAGTCATTAAAATATATTACAGCCTAAAAGCTCAACGGTCAAAAAATATAATTATCTTAATATTTTTTCTATTTTTTCAAGAGCATTACTTATATTTTCTTTTGATGCTGCAAAACTGAATCTCACATAATCTTTACATGTTTTACCAAAGGAAGTTCCCGGAACGATTGCAACGCCCGCTTCATGTAGGCATCTTTTTGCAAATTCTTCACCGTTCATTCCAGTTTTTATAACTTTAGGAAATGCATAAAAAGCACCTCCTGGTAAGCTACATTCGACTCCTGGTAAATTATTTAAGCCTTTATGAATCAATTTTCTTCTCTCATCAAATTCTTTCATCATCGCATGAATTGAATCATCTGGACCATCTAGAGCTGCAATTCCAGCAAACTGTGAGGGGGCATTAACACATGAAACACTATTAATAAGCAATTTATTTACGTGCGGAACTAAATTTTCAGGCCATACACTCCAACCCATTCTCCATCCAGTCATAGCATAGGCTTTGCTCCATCCATCTAAAACTATTAGTCTATTTTGAAGTTCTGGGTAATTAAAAAACGTCGGCATTTCTTTTCCGTCGAAAATTTGTCTACTATAAATTTCATCACTTAAAATTGTTACATGAGGATATTTTTTAAGTCCTTCTGCCAAGATATCAATTTCTGATTTTTCTACAAAACTTCCTGTAGGATTATTGGGGTTAATAAGTATCAACAGTCTAGTTTTTTCTGTTATTAGAGATAAAATTTTTTTTGTATTAAACTTTAGATCTTTATCTTCTGTAAGATCATAGGGAACTGATGTTGACCCCGTGTAATTTATCATAGACTCATAAATTGGAAAAGCTGGCGTTGGATGAATTATCTCAGCACCCGGTTCACCGAAACACTGAATAGCATAATACATTGTTGGCTTACCACCAGGCATTATCAAAACTCTTTCAGGATCTACATCTTTATTATAAAGTTTTTTAATTTTTCTAGTTACGGCTTGTCTACATTCTAAAATTCCATTTGATAAAACATAGCCATGATGACCATCATCTAATGCTTTTTTTGCTGCATTAACAATATGTTTGGGTGTTTTAAAATCAGGTTGACCTAAACCTAAATAAATCATTGGCTTACCTGTTGCTTCTAATTTTTTTGCTTCGGCAAGTACAGTAAATGCAGTTTCAGTCCCTAATCTCTCTAAATTCTTTGCTAATTTCATATAGTTTTTTTCTTTTTTATTTTCTGTATATTAATTTTGAATTATCCAATTCTTTTAAATTTTTACAACCCATTAATACCATATTTCTATATATTTCATCTTTCATATTTTGTAATAATTTTTCAACTCCTTTTTGACCTCCCGCACTTAGTGAAAAAAGAAACATTTTTCCAAAACTGCAGGCTTTTGCTCCAGCAGCTAAAGCTTTTAACACATGCGTTCCTCTTCTAACTCCACCATCTAAAATAATTTCTAATTTATCTCCAACGGCATCAGATATTGCTTTTACTTGATCAAATGGAGAACGCGACCCATCTAATTGTCTACCCCCATGATTTGAAATCATTATTGCTGTACATCCAATGTCTATAGCTTTTTTTGCATCCTCTACTGACATCACACCTTTTAATGCAAAAGGACCATTCCATTTTTTTACACAATACTCTGCATCTTTCCAATTCATTGCTGGATCATATTGTTCGTTTATATATTCAATTACCGATTTTGAAATATTAGTTCCTTTATCTGTTTTTTTTGAAACGTTTGCTAATTCAAATTTTTTATGAATTAAATAATTAAATACCCATTCAGGGCTCATCGCAAAACTCATTAGACTTTGAAGAGTCAGTTTTGGTGGAGTTGTAAAACCTGTTCGATGATCTTTTTCTCTATTTCCAGCAACAAGCGTATCAACTGTCAAACACATTGCATCAAATCCAGAATTTCTAGATCTATCTATTAGATCGTCTGTAATTGATTGATCTTTATGAACATAAAGTTGAAATAGTTTTGGTCCTTTTGATATGTTAGAAACCTCTTCTATAGTATTATTTCCCATAGAAGACATGCTATAAAAAGTTCCAAATTTTTCTGCAGCTCTTGCCGAGGCTATATCTCCTTCATGATGAAAAAGTCTTTGCATTGCTGCTGGTGAAAGAAAAATTGGCATATCAATTTTTTTTCCAAAAATGGTTGTTGATAAATCTGGAACTCCTACACTCGCAAGAATATTGGGTACCAAATCACAATCATTAAATGACTCTGTGTTTCTTCTTAGTGTTACCTCATCATCGGCCCCGCCATCAATGTAATGAAAAATTGGGGCTGGTAATTTTTTTTTTGCTAGTTTTCTAAAGTCTTCAAAATTATGACATTCTTTTAGATTCATTTATAATCTTTATTTTTAGGTATATATTTTAAAAGATCAGAATTCTTTAAGAAAATTAAACATATAGCTATTTGCTCCTGGATTTTTAGTTCCTAAACTTGCATTAGATATATGGTTATATGACATTCCCATGTGTGTACTTTTAGATAAGTCAAAAGTCACCTGAACTTCAGTTTTAAATTCAAGAGGATATCCTAAATCTTTTCCATCTCCATAATTATAATAACCTGGCGCAAAACTAGGAGTAATGGTTAAAGGTCCCATTTCATATTCTGATTGTACTCCAGAGTACAAATAAAACGCTTTATTTTCAGTGAAGAAGCCTCCTGTTATTGGTGAAACTTTCCCTACAAAACTTTCTCTAAACAAATCATCATTTTGATGTTGAAAGCCTGTTAGAACAGCTCTTTGTTTATCATCACTGAAATCAAAAACACCTCCATAAATATTTATTTCTGTATCGGCTAAAGCAATATCTTTCTCATTTTGCTCTATCATTTTTTCAATTTCAGCATCTGTAATTTTTTTATTTGATTTTTTTACTGACCCCGATCCTTTTCCAGTAATCTTACACAGAAAATCAAAAGCTGCACAACCCGATTCTTCTTTTGCAAAACTTTTCGAATGAGTAAAAAATAATATTAATAATGCTAAAAAAATATTTAAAGCAATTTTGTTCATAATATTAATATACAACTTTAAGTTTTAAAAATAAACTGGTTTTGTAATATTTGTGGAGTAGATTTTTGGTATTAATCATGCCTAATTAAGAAATGCTAAGAGGGAGGTGATGTTTTTAAGCACCCTTAATCAGGCATTAATTACTTTTACATCTAGATTTTGTCTAACTTTTGAAAAAAAAATGTTCAATTTAAGGCAGGTCGACTATGGATCAATTTGATTGTCTAAAATAACCTGAGCCTTTTTTACCAGTAAAAATTTCTTCAATGAGTGGGTGTTTGATTGGTTCGTCAGAATCGTCGTTAACTAGGTTTTGCTCTGACACATATGCTTCGTAAGTAATTTCATTATTCTCTGCTAATAAGTGATAAAAAGGTTGATCTTTTTTAGGTCTTACATCTTTTGGGATAGATTCATACCATTCCTGAGAATTGTTAAACTCGAAATCAACATCATAAATAATACCTCTAAATTTAAAATGTTTATGTTTAACTATATCTCCTATAGAAAATTTTGCTGTGTTTACTGACATTTGATACTTCATAACATAGGTATATTTAAAAAAAAATCAATAGATAAAAATGTAACTTATGTTAATATTTTTATATGGGCAGACCCATAATAAAATTTTTAACAGATTTCGGTCCACTACTTATTTTCTTTATAGTATATTTTAAAAACAATCAGGATTTGAAAATTGCAATTCCTCCATTTGTTTTAGCTACGCTTATAGCATTAGGAATAACATATATTTTAGAAAGAAAAATTCCTATGATACCCTTAACAAGCGGTGTAATTATCACTCTTTTTGGTGGCCTCACATTATACTTTGATAATAAAATTTTTTTTTATATGAAGCCAACTGTTGTTAATTTAATTTTTGCTTCAGCGTTATTTTTTGGGAAATTTTTTACTAAAAAAACTTTAATTAAAATTTTTTTTAAAAATACGTTAAGTCTTGAAGATCAGGGTTGGAAAAAACTTAATGATCGTTGGATTGTTTTCTTTATTTTTGTTGCAATCTTAAATGAGGTTGTATGGAGGACGCAGACTGAAGCATTTTGGGTAAATTTTAAGGTTTGGGGATTATTACCAATAAGTTTTTTATTTATATTGGGTCAAATTCCATTGATGAATAAATATAAGTTAGAAAAATAATGTCACATTTAAAATTAGTTATTGATAATGAAAAAAAATTAAAAAATATTTTTTTTAATAAAAATGAGCTACGGTTAATATTAAATTTATATGCTCAAATGGTATCTAGAGGAGATTGGAAAGATTATGGATTAAGTATTACAAAAAAACAAGTCAGTTTTAATATTTACCATAGAACATCTGATGTTCCAATTTACAAAATAACTAAAAATTTATCTCCTAAGAATAAAAACGAAATGTATTTAATAAAAAATTCAAAAAATCAAATAATTAAAAGTTCTGAAAATTTAGAAAATTTAATTGAAAAAATAGTTTGGCAAAAACTTAAATTGGTAAATTAGTTCTATCGTCTTTGCCCAAATAATCTTAAAAGCATTATAAATAAATTTATAAAATCAAGGTAAAGCGTGAGTGCGCCCATTACAGCTTTTTTTCCCATAATTTCACCTGAGTCACTTGCTAAATACATATTTTTAATTTTTTGGGTATCATAAGCTGTTAGTCCAACAAAAACTAAAACACCAATGATAGAAATTACATAATACATCATTGTAGATTTCATAAACATGTTAACTATCGATGCAATAATAATTCCAAACAAACCCATCATTAAAAATGATCCTAATTTTGTTAAATCTTTTTTAGTTGTATATCCATAAATGCTCATTGCTCCAAAAGTTCCAGAGGTTATAAAAAAAACTCGAGTTATACTTGCTCCTGTATAGATTAAAAAAATTGAAGAAAGTGATGCACCCATTAAAGCTGCAAAAACCCAAAAAGTTCCCTGAGCTTTAGCTGCACTCATTTTTTTTATTCCAAAACTCATGTAAAAAACAACACCTAATGGCGCTAACATTACCACCCACATTAAAGCGGAATTATAGAGTACATTTCCAAGACCTGTTAAGCCTGCAATTGAACCATCCGCCGTTGTAACAACTGACATTTTAAATAATATTAAAGAAATAAATCCAGTAATTAGAATTCCAGATGCCATATAATTGTAAACTTTAAGCATATAGGCTCTCAGTCCTTCATCAATTATATGTACTTCTGTACTAGTTGTTTTTGATTGAATGTTTTGTTTATTAAATTCCATAATTTATATATATTGTTATTTTAAAGCTTTTTCAAGTCAGCTAGATAGTTTAATAAAGATAAAAAAATCAAATGAATTATAAAAAACTAGGAAATACAGACCTAAAGGTAAGTTCAATTTGCCTCGGTACGATGACATGGGGTGAGCAGAATTCTCAAAAAGATTCCTTTGAACAAATGGACTATGCCTTAGACCAAGGAATAAATTTCTTTGATACTGCCGAACTTTATGCAGTACCAATGAAAGCTGAAACTAGAGGTAAAACTAGTCAGTTTATTGGTGAATGGTTTTTAAAAAATAAAAAAAGAGATAAAGTCATTTTAGCAGATAAGGTAGCGGGTGCATCACCAATGAACTGGTTGAGGCCAAATGGAGAAAAAACAAGATTAAACAAAGAACAAATCGAATTTGCGTGTAATAGAAGTTTGAAAGATTTAAAAACTGATTATATCGATTTATATCAAATTCATTGGACAGACAGACCTTCAGGAACCTTTTCAGGTAAATTAGAATATGAACATAAAAATACTGATGATTTTGTAAGTATTGAGGAAACTTTAGATGCGTTAAATAATTTAGTAAAAACTGGAAAAGTAAGACATGTAGGAATATCAAATGAGACAGCTTGGGGGACCAGCCAATACTTAAAATTTTCAGAACAAAAAAAACTTGCAAAAATTGTATCAATACAGAACGCGTACAATTTTTTAAATAGAGCTTTTGAAGTTGGGCTTTCAGAAATTGCCATAAGAGAAAAAGTAGGATTGCTGGCCTATTCCCCTTTAGCATCAGGGTATTTATCTGGAAAATATAGAGATAGTGCTATGCCCAAAAACTCAAGAATGGATTTATTTTATGATTTTTGGGGGAGGTATAGAACATTACATTCAGAAAAAGCTATTGAAGAATATTGGAATTTAGCTAAAGAATTTAATTTAAACCTATCTCAGATGGCAATTAAATTTTGTGAAATCCAACCATTTGTGACCTCTGTAATAATTGGTGCGACAAAAATGGAGCAGTTGAAAACTAATATAGATAGTGTAAATATAAATTTAGATGAAAAAATAATTAAAAAAATAGGCGAAATTCATAAAAAATATCCAAACCCATGTCCATAAAAAAAACTGCATTAATAATTCTACTCTCATTTGTGTTTAATATAGCTAATGCAGAAGAAAATTTAAAAAGCTTAGGGAAATTTAAAGATTGGGAAAGTTTTCTTTTATCTAAAGAGGGAATAAAAACTTGTTTTGCACAATCAACTCCTATACTGAGAGCTCCAAAAAAACTAAAGAGAGAACCATCAAGATTATTTGTTAGCTTTAGACCAGCAGAAAATGTTAAAAATGAACTTAGCGTAACTAATGGTTACGAATTTAAACTTAAAGCTCCAGTTTCAGCAAAGTCAGGAAAAAAAACATATAACCTATTTTCAAAAGGGCGTTTTGCATGGACTGAAGATATAGAAGAAGATCAAAAATTAATCACGACCATGAGAAAAGCTTCAAGACTTATGATTGTTGGAAACTCAGTAAAAGGGGAACAAACAACTGATCACTATTCTATGATGGGTTTCACAAAAGCTTATAATGCAGCAAAAAAAAGCTGTAGTTAAAAAAATTAATGATAAAAAAAAGAAAGATAGTGCTAGCCTATTCGGGTGGTTTAGACACTTCTATAATTCTTAAATGGCTTCAGGAGAACTATAATGCAGAAATAATTGCATATACTTCTAGTATTGGGCAAGAAATAAATAAAAAAAAAATTATTAAAAATGCAAAAGCTCTTGGTGTAAAAAAAATTATTATTGAAGATTTAAAAGATTTATTTGTCAAAGACTATGTTTATCCAATGATTAGAGGACATGCTATTTATGAAGGTGTTTATTTATTAGGAACATCTATAGCGAGACCTTTAATAGCAAAAAGACAAATTGCTATTGCTAAAAAATTTAAAGCATACGCTGTTTCGCACGGATCAACTGGTAAAGGGAATGATCAAGTAAGATTTGAACTTGGTTATCATTATTTTGGACCAAAAATTAAAATCATTGCTCCATGGAGAATTTGGAAATTAAGTTCAAGATCAGATTTAATCAAATATGCCAAGAAAAATAAAATACCTATTCCTAAAGACAAAAAGGGAGCCCCTCCCTTTTCTGTTGATGATAATTTGTTTCACACTTCTACGGAAGGTAAAGTTTTAGAAAACCCTAAAAATGCTGCTCCGGAATTTATTTTTCAAAGAACAGTATCTCCAGAAAAAGCCCCAAACAAAACTTCCTATGTGACCATAGGTTTTAAAAGTGGCGACCCAACAACAGTTAATAATAAAAAGTTATCTCCAGGAAATCTTTTAGAAAAATTAAATATTCTTGCTGGTAAAAATGGTATTGGCAGAGTTGATTTAGTTGAAAATAGATTTATTGGAATAAAATCTAGAGGTGTCTACGAAACACCTGGTGGAGCTTTATTAATGACCGCTCATAGAGCAATTGAGTCTGTCACTTTAGATAAAGAAACTATGCATAAAAAAGATGGAATTATGCCAGAATATGCAAAACTTATTTACAATGGTTATTGGTATTCAAAAGCAAGATTTAAACTTCAAAAAATTGTAGATCTTAAAAGAAATAAAGTTAATGGATCTGTTAAGCTTAAATTATATAAAGGCAACATCACTATTGTTTCAAGACAAACCAAAAGTAGCGCTTACTCAATGAAAAAAGTTTCGTTTGAAGAAAATAAAACGTTTAATAAATCAAATGTAGAAAGATTTATTAATTTCCATAAGAAAAAACTTCGTTAATTGAATGTTTGGACCTAAAGTTCGTTTTAAAAAATCTAAATTACCATCAAAGAAAAATTTAAAGGGTAAATACGTAATTCTTGAACCATTAAAAATTAATAAACATTCTAGAGATTTATTTAATAATTTTATAAATGATAAAAGAAATTTAATCTGGAAATATTTACCTTATGGACCTTTTAAAACTTATGAAAACTTTAGAAAATGGACTAAATCCTTTTGCTTAAATAAAGACCCATTTTTTTATGCTGTGTATTCAAAAAAGTTAAAACAATATTGTGGAATGGCTAGTTACCTAAGAATAACTCCTGAACATGGAACTGTAGAAGTTGGACATATTAATTATTCCCCAATTTTACAAAATACTGTTGCAGGAACTGAAGCAATGTATTTAATGATGCTTAACGCTTTTGATATACTGGGTAATCGAAGATATGAGTGGAAATGTAACAATTTAAACAATGCATCAAAAAATGCCGCAAGAAGATTAGGCTTCCGATATGAAGGAATTTTTAGACAAATGTTTGTTTTCAAGGGAAGAAATAGGGACTCTGCTTGGTTTTCAATAATTGATAAAGAATGGAAGAAAATCAAAAAAGGATATCAAAAGTTTTTGAGCCCATCAAATTTTGATAAAAACAAAAAACAAAAGAAAAAATTAAAATTTTAATATTAAAAATTAGGTGCGACAAAATAATTTAACTTTTAATATTTTATTAATAAGTCCATCATACTTTAGACAAAATTGAACTCTATATACTGATCATGTTCCCATATACTAACAAAGAAAATGACTGGATTAATAAAAAATAAATGACAATGAAAAAAATATCTTTATTCGCCTGGACTATAACTTTAATGTTTGTAACAACATCCGTAATTTTAGCATAATTTAAAATGAGACTTATATACTTTTATACCTTTATTGCTCTTTACTGGACCATAATGATTGTTGGTCCTTTAGCTCTAATTTAGTTTAATCTACCCTCAAACCTTACTTTGCTTGGGCTTTTTTAAAGCATTCAACGGTATTATTGAGTAAACAAGCAATTGTCATTGGCCCAACACCGCCAGGTACTGGCGTAACAGCTTTGGCCACTTTAGAAACCTCATCAAAATCAACGTCGCCTACTAGTCCTGCATCGGTCTTATTAATTCCAACATCAATAACGATGGCACCTTTTTTTATCCAATCTGCTTTAACTAACTTCGGTATTCCAACTGCTGCAATAATTATATCTGCTCTAAGACATTCTGCTTTTAAATCTTTTGTTTTTGAATGGGTAATTGTCACTGTACAATTTTCCTTTAAAAGTAGTTGTGTCATTGGTTTTCCATTTAAGTTAGATCTCCCAATTACAACTGCATGTTTACCACTTAAATTCTTTTCAACTTGTTTAAGCAACAAGCCGCACCCAAGAGGAGTACACGGAATACTGCTATCATATCCTGATGACAAATTTCCAACATTAATAGGATGAAAACCATCAACATCTTTTTCGTGAGCTATGGTTTCTATAACTTTTCTTTTATTGATATGTCTGGGAAGAGGTAGCTGAACTAGTATGCCTGAAACTTTTTCATTATTATTAAGTTCTCTAATTTTATCTAACAAAACTTTTTCTTCTAGATCTTCTGGATATCTAATAACTTCCGAGTTTAAACCTACTTCAACTGCAGATTTCTCTTTATTTCTAACATAAATTTTACTTGGCACATCTTCACCAACTAAAATTACTGTTAATCCTGGAACAGCATTATATTTAGACTTCAGTTCATCAACTGTTTTCTTTAATTGGCTTCTTAATTCAGCTGCTACTTTTTTTCCATCGATAATCATATTAAAATAAACTTGGTGCAAAGATTTCAAAAACTAAGTTTCTAAGAAAGATTAAAGCTAAAATCAAGATAATAGGTGAAATGTCTATCGATCCAAAAGTTGGAATAAATCTTCTTATTTTATTTAAGACAGGATCTGTCAGCTTATACGTAGTATCAAGAACAGAAAACACAAATCGATTTTGAGTATTCAAAATATTAAAAGCTACTAACCAACTAAGTAAAGCGTTAATGATAATGACCCAAAGATAAATCGTAATAATACTATCTAATAAATAAAAAATAGATTTCATTTTTTCTCCACATAGATTGATTGGCTTGGAAATGCAAAAGAAGCATTGTTTTTTTCTACAATTTCTTTTATACCAAGCGCTAATCGTTCTTTAACTTTTAACCATTCACTCCAATCATCAGTTACTGTAAAACATCTAACATACATATCAATTGAACTATCAGAAAATTTATCAACTCTGACAGCATGCTCGGTATTATCACTAATTTTGTAATCTTTATTAGAAGTAATATATTTTTCTATTTCATCTCTAATTTTTTTAAGTTGTTCGATGGTAGTGTTATATTGTAATGTTATTATCCAACTAATCCTCCAGTTGGTCGTGGCACTTACATTAACGACAGCATTTTCTGCAAATTGAAAATTTGGAATGATTGCAAGAGATTTATCAAATTTTCTTACAGCCGTAGATCTAAATCCAATATTCTCAACTATCCCTTCAATCACATTTTCTACAACAATCCACTCCCCTATTTTAAATCTTTTTTCTACCAGCACTAAAATTCCAGAAATCAAATTTTTGAACAAATCCTGCGCCCCTAATGCTACTGCAACACCAAGCAAACCTAGTCCTGCAATAATCGGTCCTATTTTTATACCCCATAATTCCAACACCGCCGCCGTACCCAAAATAAAGATAAGTATTTTTAAAGCTTTAATAACCCAACTAATAAGTTCTCTTGATAAAATTTTTTCTAATCCACCCAAAAGATATGAAACTGGCTGAATAAACTGATGCATTAACCAAAAAATTAAAATTGTAATAAGTGTTTTATTTACATTGGTAATAAATGCTTGTGACTCTGGGCTAAATTCTAAATAATAACTAGCAATAAAAAAACCAATGACTATCGGCAAGAAACGGGCCGGACCCTCCATTGCCTCGACAAAAGTATCATCCAGTTTGTTTGAAGTTCTTTTTGCTAACTTTTTTAAACGGCGAATTATAACTTTACTAATTAAACCTCTAAATAATAAAAAAATTAAAAATATTCCTAACCCAAT
>Ga0209501_10002216_pt1 | contig 20626 bp, 19 predicted proteins | sample ArcticOcean_MG_C_4_FD_187434 | JGI IMG/M metagenome (GOLD analysis project Ga0209501, IMG submission 187434) | Marine microbial communities from western Arctic Ocean - ArcticOcean_MG_CB4_134 (SPAdes) (version 2) | ecosystem: Environmental > Aquatic > Marine > Oceanic | place: Arctic Ocean...
AGGCTACTTAAGAGGAAATCCCATTGAACGCATATACAGGGAAGTAAAAGTCATGGCCATAGGTGGTGGCTCTAAAGAAATAATGAAAGACTTAACTATTAAACAAATGGGATTATAGTTGCTATTAAAATTTAATATCCTCACCAAGCTGCTTAAACTTTAATTTTATGGAAGATAAATTGTCTATATATAGAAAAGCTTTACTGCTCCTAATAACTACATCATTTATCTCTTGTGGTGGCGGTGGAAGTGGAAATGAAGCCAATAACCCAATACCTTCAACCTCTTTAGTGTTTTCTACTAGTCCTTTGTCTTTTTCTTTAAATGAAGATGCTTCATATTCAGGTCAATTGACAGCCTCAGTTAATAAAAATACAACTTTAACATTTAGTATCTCCCAACAGCCAGATAATGGCTATGTTGATCTCGGCCCTTCTGGTTCTTTTGCTTACAACCCTTTGGCAGATTTTAATGGGTCTGATTCCTTCTCCTTTAGGGTTTCAGCAGAAAATTCTACTTCTACTTCAGAGCAAGTTTCTATTTTAATAAACCCTGTTAATGATGCTCCGGTTGTTGAAGTAAATGACGGCATAAATAAAAAACTTTTAGTTAATAGTAATAATAAAATTTTAGTTCCGGCAAATGTCTCAGACGTAGATAATGAAATAGCAGATTTGAACTATTCACTTTCAGTTGAAGGTGTAAATTTACCAATTATATTTCTTCCATCTGAAGGTGGTCTTCCAGATGATGATCCAAGTTCCTTTGAAATAGATATATCTTTAATTGAAGAAGCGGGTTATTTTTCAGGTGAAATATCTTCTTGCGATCTAGAACAGGATTGTTCAATCCATTCTTTTTCTACTTTCTTTGTTTCTGGCTTAAGAACCGAAGAAGACTACACTATCTATAACCTACTAGGTTCTTATAATTCAGCTAGCAATAGAGGAACTAGTTTATTAATCATTGCAGATTCTTTAGACAATAATACCGAAGTTTTTCGCAATATTGTTTCAGAATCAATTAGAAATCTCCTTGTTGACTCGGAGGTGACTAATTTCTTTAAAGATCACTTTAATATTTTTGTAGTGGAACCCTCTTCTTTAAGCGGAACTGAACAAATTTCTTTTGTTGATATGAATCTGGGTGAGTGTGTTGACTGGAGTGATAATATATTTTGTTGGGATACAACTAAGTTAAAAACTTTAAAAGAAGCATTATTCCCTGATGTATATATTGATTCTATAGCATTCTTTTCTAACTTAGGTGGAAGAGGAGTGACTAGTTATGACTACGGATTACCTCCCACAACAGCTCAACATTTAAGCGGAACCACCTACCAAACTTTTATGCATGAACTAGGCCATAGTCATGCCCTGTTAGGAGATGAATATATAAATGATGACGGCCAAGAATATTCTAGCTCTGAAGCAAATTATCCGCCTAATACTACAACTACTTCAGATGTATATAATCTAAAATGGAATCACTGGATAAGTGACTTGACTAGTGTTCCGGGGCTTCATTCTATGGCGGGTCAAGATGGAGTAGGCTTATTTGAAGGGACTTATTACGGCGATACAGGAACTTATAGACCCAAAGCTAATACTGCAATGAATAATAAAGAAGTTCTGAAATACGGAGAAGTAAGCACAGAATCATTCGCAATTGTTTCAACTCAAAATCAATTCTCCACATTTCTTACAAAGACAGAAGTGCTAGGAGAAGAAAATGCAGTAACTGGGTTTAAAATAGCTTTACTTGGAAAATTTGATTCCTCTAAAATAAGAATAGAATGGTATGAGAACGGAATAAATATAGACTCTCTGACAAACCAGATTGAGGTTACCTTCTCACGCCCAACCGTAGATGAAATTAAGAGGTACACCTGGAAAGCAATAGACTTAACAGAAGTAATAACAGTTAATGAAGATCCTTTAAATATAAATGATTGCTATGAAGGAGTTTTTGATTGGAATTCTTTATTCTACAGTTGGAATGGCGCAGATTGGGACGGGCCTGTCTATAATCCTGAAATTCTAACAAGTTATGATTATGGAATGGCCAATGGGCCTTTAGGAGGCTCCTGGTTTATTAATTGGAGTTTGTGGTAGTAATGAAATTAATTTTTATAATATTTAGTTTCTTTTTGTTATCTGCTTTTGTAGATAAAGAAGAACTTTTTAACATAAAAAATAAATTTGATTCTTTTAATTCTTTTGATGATGGTTTTATTTCTAATAGAACTGCAATCCTCAAAGGATCAGAATACGGATTTGAAGAAGCTAAGATAATAAGGCTCATAAGCCATAATGTTAAAAAAGAAAAACATAAAGTAATCCCTGGTATCAAAAACTATAACTTTTCTTTCTTAGATAAAAATTTTAATGTTGTCTATACAGTTCTTATTCCGGATCCTTTTAATTTCTATTCCCATGATTCAGAAGGAGGCAGAATTGTAGGCCTTAAGAAGAACCCTTATATAGAAATACCGATTCCTGAATTAATTGAAGTTGTCTCAGTTAAAATTGAAATCATGAATAAAGAAAACAATAGATTCGTGAGTAAACTGAACTTAATAAAATAATATTTTTATTGCTAATTACGTGAAATATTATTTTTATAATTTATAAAAATTTTTTGCTGTTTCATAAAAAAGATAATTCTTCTCTTCATCACTGAAACCTAAAGACATTTTCTTAAATGCATTCCATAAGACATGATAAGAAATTGATTGTTTATCTACAGGGAAATTACTTTCAAACATACATCTTTTGACTCCAAATGCAGAAATTGTATGGAGATAGTATTCTTTATGAGCTGCGACTAATTCATCAGAAGAAGCAGGGAAATCATTTTTATGCCAATCCCATCCGTTAACAGGCATTGCTAAACCACCTAGTTTTGAATACACATTAGGGCACTCAGACAGCTCCAAAATATCATCTTTCCATTGTCTAAATATGTCTTTTTGTTTTCCCTCATAGGGACCAATTCCTAATGGACCTCCAAAATGATCATGCACTATTTTTAACGAAGGTAGTGCTTTAGCTAATACAGTTAAGTCTCTGATTTGATTATGATAATGCCATGTATCAAACACCATATTTAAGTCTACAAGCTGTTCTAATCCTCTTTGGAACTTAACTTCTAAATAAATTTTTTGGATAGGCTCAGAGTGCGCGTTCCTTACAGCTTCATCTGCATCCCAACCTCCAGAATGCCTTATGCCCCTAAACAATCCTTCGCCCTTTTCATTGTGAGCTTCAAGAACTTCTCTTGCAGAGTCTCCTAACATCATATCTACATGCCCTATGATTCCAGAAATCTGAGATTTATTAGGATCTTGTTGAGCTTGTTTGGCAATTTCTACAACAAACTCTGTTTCTCCTACTGGCTTAAATGAATCAGGTCCTTGTTTATAATATTCCTGACCACAATCTATAAAGACTGTCTTTTTAATATTATGACCACTGCCAGTATCATTCCATAAATCTTCCAATAGATACCTGTAAGGGTTATTTTCTTCCTTTTCTTGTATGGGCCCGTGCCACAGGTGGTGATGCGGATCTATTATGGGTAAATCCGGTTCAATGATCTCTTCTTGGATTCTATCTATCCAACCTGGAATCTCGTAAACATTACTCATGTTTTAATTCTTCTCCGTTGTGTATTGCTGAAAGTGCATAACCATAAAGATCGGCTATTTCTTCTATCTGTTTATCTTTAGGAGTTCCGGCTCCGTGCCCTGCCCTGGATTCCACTCTAAGCAGAATTGGGTTATTGCATCCTTGTCCTTCTTGTAAACGAGCTGCAAATTTATAGGAATGTGCTGGAACAACACGATCGTCTCTGCTCGATGTAGTTATTAAGGTTGTTGGATAACAAGCCCCCTCTTCTATGTTGTGATAAGGAGAATAGGATAATAAGTTTTTAAAATCCTCTTCTTCTTCAGGGGCTCCGTAATCGCTTTCCCATGCCCAACCAATAGTAAATTTATGAAATCTCAACATGTCTAAAACGCCTACTTGAGGTATAGCAACTTTGAAGAGTTCTGGGTATTGAAGCATCGTAGCAGCTACAAGTAGACCTCCGTTGGACCTTCCCAAACTAACCGTGGTTTCCTTAGAACCAATATTTTCTGAATGCAGGTGCATGGCTGCGTATGCAAAATCATCGAAGACATTCTGTTTATTCAAAAGCATTCCTTCTTCGTGCCAACTATCTCCGTACTCTGCACCCCCTCTAAGGTTAGCAACGGCAAGCACTCCACCTTGTTCCATCCAAGTGTAAAAAGTTTTACTAAAAGAAGGCAAAATGGGAATATTAAATCCTCCATAACCGTACAGAAGAACAGGAGTTTTGCTGTTTACCTCTAATTGAGCTTGATGAGAAACATGAACAGGTATTTTTGTTCCATCTTTTGAAGAAAAGAATTGCAAGGAGGTAACCAAGTCTCCTGTTTCGTGGCCCGGTAAATCCATTTGCCAAAATAAATTATATTTAAGGGTGGTGAGATCCAATCTATAGATCTTAGGGGGCGATACAAAGCTTTCAAATTCAAAAAAAGTGTATTGATCTTTGAGTTTTCCATCAAATCCCTGAACAGACCCGCGTCCTTCCATTTGAAGGTCTTGAAGATATCTTCCGGATAAGTCAAAGAACTGAATGCTAGATATAGTATCTTGCAGATAGTTAATAATAATTTTATTTCCTACTAAATTTACACTGGAGATGGTTTCTTTTGACTCTGACACCACGTCGCGCCATTGAAAGTTATTATCATCCAATAGAGTCAGGGTTACCACTTTTCCTTTAGGAGCCTCATAAGTGGTGTAGAACCATAAAATATTATCTCTACTCTCCAAGTACCTGAAAGCTCCTTTAAATTTATCAATGACAGGAATGAACTCATCTTCATTCTCCTTTTTAATAAACAAAAGATTCCTTTCATCAGTTCCTTCACTTACGCTAAGTAGCTTAAAATCACCTTGATCAGGTATTGAAATATCCCAAGACCAGTCTGGTTTAGTAGGATCTGCGTACTCAATTCGATCTGCTTCCTGGCTTTCACCAATAACATGGAAATATAATTTAGGTTCTTTATTGATATCAGCTAAGGCTTCGTCAGGTTCATTATATTTCTGATAATAAAATCCAGAACTATCAGATTCCCAAGTAGCGTAAGAAAATTTAGACCACTTAATAACATCACTAAGTTGCGTTTTTGTGTCTATTTCTAGAACGTACCAAGTTCTCCAATCCGAACCGCCATCAGAAATTGAATAAGCAAGAAGCTTACCGTCAGGACTTACACTAGCTGATGACAAAGAAATAGTACCGTCTTTTGAGAAAGTGTTAGGATCAAGAAGAATCTCTGCTTCGCATGACTCACACTCTTGAAACATCAACAAGTTTTGTTGTAAATTTCCGTTATTGAAGTAGTAAAAAGTTCTGCCACCCCTTACAAACGGCAATCCCATAGAGTCCGTTACCCAAATCTTTTCAAGGGTTTTAGAAATTTCATCTTTAAAAGCATTGCCACTTAAAAAATTATTAGAGAAGTTATTCTGGGCAACAACCCATTCTTCAACTTCGTCTGAAGTAAAATCTTCTAACCAGCGGTAAGGATCTTCTATAACCTCTCCGTGTATGGTTTCTTTAACATCAACTTTATGAGTTATTGGATATTTCATTGAATTATTTTCAGCGCCACATGAGATTAAACAGGCAAGAATAAACAGCGATATACCCTGCTTTAATGGTTCTATTTTGTACGACATAAGCAAAGATAATAATATACAGTAAGATGAAGAGAATATGGAACAACTGGGAGGATTTAAATTTTTGCAGAAAAGATTTAACAATTAATTCAATGATATTTATTCGACTTTTATTACTTTTAATGCCTCTTTCAGTATTCACGCAATCAAACACTAATTTCATTCTGGGAATGGGCTCATGTCTTGATCAAGATAATGATCAGCAAGAAATATGGGCATCATTAGAAAAAGAGCATTTAACAGAATTCTTTTTTCTTGGAGACAACATCTACGGAGATAAAAAAGATGGATCTTTAGAGGAAATGAAATCAGCTTATAAAAAACAAACGAATAGACTCCCTAACTGGCTTAATCAAATAGAGACCAATGCAATATGGGATGATCATGATTACGGTGTAAATGATGGCGGTGGCGATTACAAAGGAAAAAAGGAAGCACAAAAACTATTTTTAGACTTTTGGGGCATAAAAAGTCCTGATAGGAGGGCTAAAGGTGAAGGCGTCTATTTTTCTAAAAATATTATTTTAGATAATAAAACAATTAAGTTAATTGGATTGGATACTAGGTATTTCAGATCCTCTCTAGAGGGTGATAAAAGAAACCGCACCCCTACAAAAGATATTAATAAGACCGTACTTGGAGCAGATCAATGGAGCTGGTTAGAAAACCAATTAGCTGAAGACTTAGACATTCTTATATTGGCTTCATCCATACAAATAATAGCCACCAATCATGGGTTTGAAAAATGGGGAAATTTTCCTCATGAAAGAGAAAGATTGTTGAGACTTATTAATAAATTAAATAAACCTGTAGTTATGCTTTCAGGCGATCGCCATAAAGCAGGCCTATATAAAATAGGCAACCTCTATGAAATCACCTCTTCTTCACTCAACAGACCGCTACCTAAGTGGCTCTCAACTTATTGGGACGCCACGAAAAAAGAAACCGATGAGTTTCTTGTAGGTGAGATGTTCTATGAACCCAACTATGGGATTCTTGAAATTCAAGATAAGAACAATATTAAATTAGAGTTAAAAAATAAAAAAGGCGAGACGCTTAATAAACTCATTATCTCTTACTAGAATTAACACTTTCTGCTGCTTGTTCTTTGATTTCAACAAAATATCCAATATAGTGATCTAGAGGAAGAATTATTGTAAATCTCAGAGAAGAAGTTTTGAGGTTCGGATAAAATAGTCCTTATTACACAGAGGGTTTGAATACCAAATAAGAAATTATAAGGATAAATAATGACAATTAAAATATACAGCACTCAAGGCTCTAGAGGTATGAGACCAATATGGACTGCGGAAGAAATGGGGCTAGATTATGAAGTAGAGATGATGCCTTTCCCTCCAAGGTTTATGCAACCCGAGTACATGAAAATAAATATTCTCGGGACAATTCCTTACTTGATAGATGGAAAAGCACGCATGACTGAATCAGTTGGAATTAGCCAATATTTTGTTGATAAATACGGGCCTACTGACCTTAAAGTTAGTGTTGAAGAAGATGACTATGCTTCTTATTTAAATTGGCTTGCGCATTCAGATGCAACCATCACTTTCCCTCAAACGGTTTTTATTCGTTACACGTTACAGGAACCTGGAGTGGCTGATAAAGCAGCTGAAGGATACAGGAGATGGTTTTTAGCTAGATTAAAATTACTGGAAGCAACTCTAGAAGACAGGGAGTATCTGTGCTCAGGTAGATTTACTATCGCGGATATTTGTGTGAGTTACGCCCTCTACTTAGCCAGATCATTGGGGATAGATGAAGCTTTTAAGCCGAATATTTTGAGATGGACAGATATGCTATTTGAGCGGGAGGCTTTTAAAAAAATAGAGGCTTACAAATATGATGGACCTGGACCAGCAGGACCTAATGACTAGGCAGCTAAAATGATTCAAACCCAAGCGCTGGTATGCAGCAAGCTAAGCGAAGATATGTCGCACGTTCAGATAGAAACTCTGAAGCTGTCAGATCCAAAAGATCACGAAGTCCTTATTAAGGTTAAAGCTGCTTCAGTAAATTTTCCTGACTTATTAATGACCAAAGGCATGTATCAGCACAAACCTAAGCTCCCATTTGTTCTTGGCATGGAGGGTTCGGGAGTTGTAAAAAAAACAGGAGAGCAAGTAACTAAAGTAAAAGAAGGAGATGAGATTACTTTTGGAGCAATGGGTAAGGGAGCTTTTTCTGAATACGTTGTTGTTGGCGAAAATAACGTAGAGATAAAATCCTCTAAGCTGAATTTCTCAGAAGCAGCATCTTTTCAAACTGCCTATCTAACCGCTTATGTGTCTTTGGTGAGACGCGGCAATCTTTTGAAAGGAGAAAACTTATTGGTGCATGGAGCCACAGGTGGTGTGGGTATGGCTGCCGTTCAGCTTGGAAAGCATCTTGGAGCAAACGTTATTGCAACCGGTACCTCACAAAAAAAATTGGAGCACACTCTAAAGTGGGGAGCTGATCATGCCTTACTTACCCATGTCGATGGAACGGTTGATTTTAGAAATGAAGTTAAAGAAATAACCGATGGAAAAGGTGCAGATGTTATCTACGATCCCGTTGGAGGAGATGTGTTTGATCACTCCGTGAGATGCATTAACTGGGGCGGCAGGATCTTGATAGTTGGGTTCGCGAGCGGCAGAATCCCTAATATAGGCATTAACATGCCTCTTATTAAAGGCTTTTCAATTATAGGGGTGCGTGCCGGTGAGTTTGGCAGAAGAAATCCTGAAAAAGGTATTGAAAATAATGTTGCTATTCGTAAATTGGCTGATGAAGGAGTATTAAAGCCTTACATATGCAAAGAATTCTCTTTAGAAGAAGCTAAAAAATCAATAGAATTCCTGTCGGAGAGAAAGTTAATAGGAAAAGTTGTAATAAAAATGGAATAACTAAAAGCTATCGTCTTGTTGCATTAGCAATTTCTAAAAAATTAAGATCTTTAGCAAAGGATATGAAATAAAATACTAATGCACTTACAATCAGAAGAAATCTCTTCATTGTCTTAATTTTTTGGATAGGGTCTCGAAATATTCCAAATAGGAGGTCTTGGTCTGTTCCCTACCCACTCAAAATGATGACAAACCATTCCAGGCTCAACGTATTTTGGTCGGCTTATTATTTCGTAGTCTCTCTCAAGGCAATAACCATCTATCTCTTCTTCAGTGTCAGCAATGAGATAGATTCTGCCATTCTCTTTATCTTTAGCGTTAGCGTAGGCTGTCATGATGTGTATTGTAATTTTTAAATTTAAAAATAGTAAATAAATAGTGAAATAATTTGTTAGGAAGTTTTTTTACAGTAAATAACTTCGTCTTCTTTCCCCTCATTAGAGTAATCAACGATTAGGCTCGTTTTATTAACTTTTAGCAACGCAATAAGGTTACTCTCAGAGGCATCAATATATTGACCTATTTCATAATGAGTATCAGTTTCTTTCAACTGCATTTGTAATTGGCTTCTCTTAAAAACCTGCAGAACCTTCTTAGAGCCCGTTCCAATTTGAAGGGTATAAAGCACATCTCTTTTATCGGTCCAGTCATTTAGTTTTGAGCACTCAAGAACAATAAATTCAGAATAGATCTTTGAAGACAGAAGAAATATTAACGACAAAGAAATGTACTTCATTAATTCTTTAAACATAGAAAATAGTAACTGCCAGATACAGTATTGAAGGAGCCATCAAGCAGCCAAGGCCGGTGTAGAAAGTGGCGGTCATTGCTCCGTAAGGAACTAACTTAGGATCAGTTGCTGCTAATCCTGCTGCCACTCCGCTATTCGTGCCCATTAACCCTCCAAATATCATGGCTGACCTCGGATTATTCAATCCTACGTATTTTGCAACAAAAGGGGTTGTCACCATAACCAATATGGATTTTATTAAACCTGCTGCAATGCTTAGAGCCACCACTTCAGAAGAAGCATTGAGGGCGCTACCTGTAACCGGCCCAACTACAAAAGTAACCGTGCCAGCACCTATGGTGGTAATGCTTACGGCATCCGAATAGCCAAAAGCTATTGCCGTAACAGCGCCAACAAAGAAAGAAAGTATGACGCCTAAGAACAAGGAAAGGATGCCGGCGGCTCCGGCTTTTTTTAACTCTTCTAACTTAACTCCATAAGACGTTGCCACAATAGCAAAATCTCTGATCATGGCACCTCCCAGAAGTCCTATTCCTGAAAAAAAAGTAATGTCTGCTAAACCATTCTTACCGCCTGTAATAAAACCCCCTACGTAGGCTAGAACTAAGCCCAGTATGATTGCTATAGCAGAACCATGAAACTTACCATTGGAGAATTTATCTGAAAGAAAATAAGAAACCCAGACCACTACGCCAACAAAAACAAATGCTGTAATTAGTCCATTTTTTACTAAAATGGATTCCAATAGCTCTAGAAAATTCACTTGTTCCCTAGCTTGCTTAATAACGGAATTAAAAGAAAAGAAAGGAAAACTGCAATTCCTCCTGCCAATAGAGCTACAAAACCGCCGTCCAATGCACCCATAACATTTTGTTTAGCTGCCATTGCAACCACTATGGGAATGTAGATTGCGCTCCAGAAATGAATTCCTCTTTCGGTTATTTCTCCTAGATTAAAAGATTTTTTTAGATAGTTTGAAAGAAAGATCAATAAGAGCATGGCAATGCCAATGCCTCCTATGTTTGCTTCTATTCCTATCAGTCGCCCTAAGAGCTCTCCAAGAATAATTCCTACTAGCATACAAAATGCCAGTAAAGCTACGCCATAAATTACCATTCTTAAATTTTAATCTATGGAAAAGGCAAGTAAAACATTACCTGACATCTGACCATGCGTGGCATAGCCACTATTAACAAATACCCAGTCATCAACAATAACAGCGCCCGCTGCGTCTATAGAACCTCCTACAGCAGGAAAACTATTTACAGTGTTGAAAGATTGTAAGGTATCAAATTCCCATAACTTGGAACCGTCTTCTGTGGAATGAGCAGAAAACCTTCCATCAAGAGCTCCAGCAAATAAAACATCCCTCGTTACGGATACAGGCGCTGAGAAACCGGTAAAACACTTCCCGTCACCGGATGCGGATTCCCTGTCTTCACAAATATTATCTAATTTATATGACCAGATGATATCTCCGGTGTCTATATCTAAAGCATAAAGTCCTGGTCTCTTTTCCCAATCATAAGTCCTGCCAACTTCGCGGTCAGCAACCGGAACAAATAACTTAGCGCCATCAGATGCCATTCCAAAATGAATACCTCCCAATGTTCCTCCTCGCCCTACTCTGGTCCTCCAGTTTATTTTTCCTGTATTGTTATTTAAGCCAAAAACCCAACCAGACTTCTGTCCAGCCAATAGAATGTCTTCTCCGTTTGAAGTCTTCGATTGTATGACCGAGGCGCCAAAATCAAAATCAGGGCCGTCTTCATCCGGGCAGCTCAGTCTCTTTACTACAGGAATTTCACATGCCACGTTATGAGCATCTCCCGCTAAAGTCTGCGTTGACCAAATTCTATTTCCCGTTTCTAAATCTATGCTAATAATGGCATCACTGAATTCAGATGCTGGAGACTGAGTGCTCTGACCCGTTCCAAAGAATATTCTCTTGTTCACGAGATCAACACCCGGTGCATTCCAAACCGCTGCTCCTGCTGGAGCGTATTTCTTAGTTCGAGTTACAAAAACTTTACCCACGTACTTGGCTTCCTCTAAAACTCTGTGGCTCCATATAATATCTCCTGTTTTAGCATCCAGAAGTGCCACTCCTCCGCTGCTTTTACAACATTCATGTTTTGGATTAATTGGCGCAACCGTTTCTATGGTTGAAAGCGGAACCACCAATCTTGAACCAACCACAATAGGTGATGCGGATGCCGTGCTCCATTCCGTTTCTTTAGGTATATTAATTTTCCATATTAATTGGCCCGTGATCGCATCTATTTTGTATGTACCAAAATCAGAATCAATCAAATAGATGGAATCTTTCATGTTGGTATCGAAGGCTGGAGAATTTCTTAAACGAGCTGCGGACGTAAAAGTCCAATAAGCACAGCCTGAGTTCTTATTTAAGGCATAAGTCGTATCTCCGGCACTAATAAATATAACGGACCCTACTGCTATCGGTTGAGCTCTTGGATTGTTAGTTCGTAAACCGAAACTCCATTTCAATTTTAATTTGTCTATATTGCTGGAATTAATAGTCGAAGAAGCTTGGTTTCTTGTATTGGAAGGGTCATGCCCCCAACTACTCCATTGAGAGCCCTTTTTAAGGCCATCAGCATCAAGTTTTTTACTGCAATAAACTAGCTCGGCATCCTCCTCATCAGCACCTCCTTTTGTTAAGAAATCTGCTATTCCTAATTTTTCTTGAAATGTTAAATTCTCAGCTTGAGTTTTCATCTTACCTTCTGAGATAACATGAAACATTTCATTTACAGTAAAATAAGACATTGCGCTTAAGCTAATTAGGTTCAGATCTGGGTTACCGTGACAAGATGCACAGTTCTCTTGCGCTAGCTTCTTGCCTTCTTCAGCTTGAATAGACATCAAGGAAAAGGCAGTTAGAAGAAGAGAAAATAAAACTAATAAGATCTTTTTCATATAAAACTCAGCACCCTACACAGATAATAACGTTACTTTGGAATTATTAAATTTATTTAATAAATCTTTATCCATTCTAATTCATACGTCTAAGGAAACGTAGAACATAAAAAGTGTCATTAAGATGCCAATTAAGATTATTGCCTTCCTGGTTAATTCTTTAGAAAGGCGTTGAGTTAACTTAGCCCCAAGGTATCCTCCAAATGTAGATAAGATCATCATGGATAAGGCCAAAGGCCATTTTACTAAACCACTTACAGCAAAGAAAATGACTGAAACTAAAGTAAGAATAAATGACATGAGAGATTTAAGAGCAATAGTTTGGGACAGGTTGGTAGATGGATTTAGAGATAAAACAGCAAGAAGTGCTATACCCAGACCCCCATTAAAATAGCCTCCGTAACCCCCTACCAGAAACACACTAGCTGAAGGTATAAATTTGTTACTGCCTAAACTTTTATTGGCTTTACTGGTTAAGTAAGGACTTAAAATAAATAATACGGTGGCTATTAAAATAAGCCATGGTGCCAAATTAAGAAAAATACTGTTTGGTGTTTTGACTAAAAGGAAGGCACCAAAAATTGAAGCAATAGTCACCAAGACCAATAACTTAGTTAAATATATGTTGTCGATGTCTTTAAAAGCATCCTTGTAGCCAAAAGCCGCGCCTAAATAACCCGGTAGCAATGCTGATGCACTAGTTGCATTAGCAGCGACCGGAGGAACACCGATGAAAATTAAAGATGGCAGAGTTAAGAAAGTACCTCCTCCTGCAAGTGCATTAAGCATGCCCGCAAAAAAAGCTGCGGTGCCAATTAATAAATAATTACTGATCCAAAGTGATTCCATGATCTATGAAAAAGATTATAACTTCTTAATAACCAGTTTCAGGTAATTGTATATTTATCCAGTAATATGTCATGCTAGAAACCTAAGGCTTAAAAGAGGATTGAAAATGAAGAAATTCATAATATTAATTTTATGTTCTAGTTTTTCTTATTTATCTGCAGACGATGAAGACTTTTCTTATACGTACTTTGAATTAAGTGCCGTACAGGCCGAAAACACAGGTTATAACGTCACCACTTCTTTGGGTCTTCCCCTTTCTTTGTACCTTAAAGCGAGTCTCAATGATAAGGAAATTGATCTAAATGGAGACGTTTACCAAAAATCAGGGTCTGTTGTTTCAATTGGAACCCACGTTTCCATTGCAGACCTTCTTAAAAACGTCACCAAAGATGGATTTTCATTTAATTTTGCTAGATTCATGGATTTTTACGCTGAAGCAGGGGCAAACAAATGGGAATTGGAAGACACTTTAGGAAAAACAGAAGAAGGAACTGATGCTTATCTGCAAGGTGGAATAAGATTGGGTGACTCTGATGGCTGGGAATTGAGCCTTTATATGGAGAATACTAAAGTTGCAGAAGTTGATACGTATGAAGTCTGTCCTATTGGTGGTGTCTGCTATACGGATGTTGATTACACATTGTCTGAAGAAACTGACAGCACTATGGGTGTTAAATTTGTAAACAACTTCAGGGAGAATATGTCATTTAGTGTGAACTTGGATAATAATGACAGTGCTGGTTCAACGGCCTCACTTGGAATAAGGTTTAGGTTATAAAAAAAGTTAACCCATTCCTTCCACTATAACAACAAGCCTTTCCGAGGATTCTTTTGAGTGCTTGAGAGCCTCGGCATATTCTTCAGATTTGTAGGCATTTAAAGCATCTTCCATCGAATCAAATTCGACTAAAACAGTCCTTTCGTAAGGCCCGCCTTCCAGCTCCACTTGTTGCCCTGCTCTAACCAAAAACCTTCCACCAAATTTCTCGATAGCAGGTCCAGCTAATTTTACGTATTCACCGTAGACTTCAGAATCCGTTACGTGGCACCTGTTTATCCAATAGCCTTTCATTGCTAACTCCTATATAAATACACCGCCAACAAACGATCTGATTTATTCGTCTTCCCACTTCATGTTCACAGACATTGAGGAAGTAAGATTTGTAATTTTATACTTCTTATTTTCATGAGTTAAGGGTTCGTATTGAGTTTTTTTAGTCAATGATCTTAAGAATTTATAAGCGTCTTTTCTTTTATAAGCACCCTCAACACTAAGTACGTTTATCTCAGCTAATCGACCTTTTTTAGATATTGAATAACTGTAAGTAAAAGAACTTTTTCCCCTTGGCGTATCTGCTGGCACTTCGTAACCTTTGTTTACCTTCTTCGGAGTACAAAACAAACGCTTACATATCATTTCGTTGTTTTGGTTTTCCTCAGTCCACGCCTTCATTGAACAATCACCTTTGTTGCAAGTAAGACATGTCTGAAAAGCAGAGTCTCTGTGTTTTATAACCTTAGTTAAAAGATCGCTACTCATGGCGACCTTATGATCACAAGACATCAAGCTAACCTCATTAGCAGCCGTAGATCCAGCATAAGAAAATAGTGAAATAAACAATAGTAGGATAATTCTATTCATAATCAGTCAACCTCTTTTAAATAGGTGTATTAGTAAACTATAACACCTATTTGATATTGATCAATAATTAAACAAATATTATAAAGTTTGTGGAAGAATAATTAATTGCTTGAGTAAAGAAAATTAATATCTAAAAAACCTAATTAATTATCTCAAATTTCAACACGCTTCCTTCACTGCCTATGATCTTAACTTCTGTTCCAACATCACAATCTTCTCCCTCGGCTAACCAAGTCGTATCACCCACTTCTAATTTTCCTCTGCCGTTCTCTACCACTTGTTGAACAATTGCATTCCTCCCCACTAAAGAAAGAGTTCTTTGATGCAGGATTACATCTTCTTCTGGTTTTGTTTTATTTAAATAGAACCCTAAGTACAAACTAGGAGGCATTGAAACAACAAACATTATTAATTCCGCCTTAAGAGAAAGATCAAAAATAAAATCTGCAGTTCCAACTAAAACGGCTGCCAAAGACAACCATATAAAAAAAGTTGTCGGTAAAATCAGTTCTACAAGGGCTAAAAATAAAGCTATTAGAAACCAAGCCCAAGCCCCTAGAGACAGAAAGTAGCCAATAATCATTAGCTCTCCTTAGATTCTTTACTGAAGGCTTCTTTAGTTAATTCAGCTATGCCTGCTATAGAACCAATAACACTTGCTGCCTCTAAAGGCATAAGAATAACCTTTTGATTGTCAGCGGAGGCTATGTCTTTAAGAGCGCCTACGTAATCTTTCGCAACAAAGTAATTTAGGGCACTTAGCTCACCTTCAGCTATAGCCTTGCTGACCGATGCCGTTGCATTAGCTTCAGCTTCGGCTAGTCTTTCTCTTGCTTCCGCTTCCCTAAACGCAGCCTCTTTCTTGCCTTCAGCTTCTAGTATGGCTGCTTGTTTTGTTCCTTCAGCTTCAAGGATCTCTTTCTGTCTTGTTCCTTCAGCTTGTAATACTACAGCTCTCTTTTCTCTTTCAGCAGTCATCTGCAAAGACATCGCATCAACGATGTTTTGAGGGGGACTTATCCCTTTAATTTCAACACGCGTTACTTTCACACCCCACGGTTCTGTTGCTTCATCTATAACGCTCAATAATTTTTGATTGATAGAGTCTCTATTAGACAGCACATCATCTAGAGCCATACTACCCACAACCGTTCTAATGTTAGTTTGTCCTAAGTTTTGTTGCGCATTACTAAGATTACTAACTGCATAGGCCGCTTTCTCAGCTTCTAACACTTGATAAAAGAGAACAGCATCCACTACCACTTCGGCGTTGTCTTTAGTTATAACACTTTGTTCTGCAATATCTAAAACTTGCTCCATCACATTAACTCTTTGATCAATGGCTTCGATAAAGGGGATAAGAAAATTTAGCCCAGGTGACATAATTCCATTAAATCTCCCGAACCTAGTTTTTGTGTAATTAAACCCTTGTGGAACAAACTTTATTCCTGACCAAAGAATAAAAATTCCTACCAAGGTAAATAGGACACTAAAAATAAGACTTCCTGATATTTCCATAACTTTCTCCGTGGTTTTCCTTTTTGAAAACCAAATTTAATACTACTTTAGTTCAAAGACTAAGTCACTGAGATAGCTCAAGTTAAATAAAGAACTTTTTTTAAGTCTTGAATATTTGATTAACTCTTGTAGAGCAATCTTTTAGCATGAAGGAGAGGCTCTGTGTAGCCACTGGGCTGTGATCTTCCTTTTATGGCTAAGTCACATGCTGCTGAAAAAGCTATTCCGTCATAACCTGGTGCCATATTAACGTACTCTGGATCACCAGAGTTTTGACCGTCCACAACTACTGCCATTTTTTTCATTGATGCCATGACTTGCTCTTCAGAGCAAAGGTTATGGTGCAGCCAATTTGCTATGTGTTGGCTGGAGATTCTGCAAGTTGCCCTGTCTTCCATTAAACCAACGTTATTAATATCTGGCACTTTAGAACAACCTACGCCTGCATCAACCCAACGAACAACGTAACCCAATATTCCTTGAGAATTATTATCTAATTCATTTTGGATGTCTTCTTCTGATAAAGAACTTGGGTCTTCCATTACTGGAATAGTCAGTATGTCATCTAGGCTGGCCTTTTCTCTGGACTGCAAGATTTCTTGCTGTTTGCTTACCGATACTTGATGGTAGTGTATCGCATGGAGAGTTGCAGCTGTCGGCGAAGGAACCCAAGCGCAGTTTGCTCCTGCCTTCGGGTGCATTGCTTTATTCTCGTACATAGCCAACATTTCGTCTGGCATTGCCCACATGCCTTTTCCTATTTGAGCTTTTCCCTTAAATCCTGATTCCAGGCCTATGTCCACATTCCAATCCTCATAAGCAGTGATCCACGGCTGCTGCTTCATGTTGGCTTTTGGAATCATGGGTCCGGCTTCCATGCTTGTATGAATCTCATCACCGGTTCTATCAAGAAAGCCCGTATTGATAAATATAACCCTATCTTTTGCAACTCTAATGCATTCTTTTAGATTGACGGTTGTTCTTCTCTCTTCATCCATAATGCCAACTTTGACGGTGAGAGATTTGATGTCTAAGGCATTCTCAATTGCCGAGAATAAATCACAAGTGAATTGGACTTCTTCAGGTCCATGCATCTTTGGCTTCACAATATACACACTGCCAGTTCGTGAGTTCTTAAAGGGGCCTTTGCTCTCCAAATCATGTTTTGCTATGCATATAGTGAACATGGCATCCAATATTCCTTCAGGAATTTCTCTTCCTTCGCTATCCAACACTGCAGGGTTTGTCATCAAATGGCCAACGTTTCTAACCAAAAGGACGCTTCTGCCAGGCAGAGTAAATACTTCGTTTTTTTGATTTATATATTCTCTGTCCGGATTTAGAGATCTTGTCATCTCGGTTCCGCCTTTCATGAAAGACTCGCTTAAATTTCCCTTCATCAAACCCAGCCAATTCCTATAAACCAATGTTTTATCTTCGGCATCCACAGCTGCCACCGAATCCTCACAATCTTGAATCGTTGTTACTGCCGATTCTAATAAAACATCTTTGATGCCTGCGGGGTCATCTTTACCAATTAAATCTTCATTATCAATCTGAATTTCTGCGTGTAAGTTATTGTTTTTTAATAGTATTCCTGATGGATTATCTGCATCTCCTAAGTATCCAACAAATTTATTTTGGTCTGAAAGAGAAACCTTAGATTGATTTGATAAGGTTATTTCAAGAGAGCCGTCATTAATCTGAAAAGCCGTTATGTCTTGATACCTTCCATTGGCTAATGGAGCCATTTCGTTTAAAAAGTTTTTTGAGAAATCAATAACCTTGTCTCCTCTGATAGGGTTATAGGCACCGCCTTTATCAGCCCCTCCTTCCTCTGAAATTACATCCGTTCCATAAAGCGCGTCGTAGAGACTGCCCCATCTGGCATTTGCTGCATTTAAAGAAAATCGGGCGTTCATGACTGGAACCACCAATTGAGCACCGGCAATGTCTTTTATTTCGGGGTCAACATCAGAAGTATTAATTTCAAAAGAGTCACCTTCTTCGAGCAAGTAACCGATATCCTTTAAGAATTGCTTATAAGACTCACTGTCATGCGGCTGTCCTTGCCTTTCAATGTGCCATTGATCTATTTGTGCTTGCAAAGATTCTCTTGTGGCAAGAAGCTCGGTATTTCTTGGCCCAAACTCATTTAAAACTGACTCAAGAGAAGACCAAAATTGATCAGGATCAATAGCGATTCCATCCACAACTTCATTTCTTAAAAAATCGTCTAGTTCTTTTGCTACGGTTAATCCACCATAATTAACTGAGTCTGTCATTTCTTGTTCCTTTTTTATGTATGCTTTGAATTAAAAAAATATTCTAACAGTGAATAGATAGGCATTACTAAAATAATAACCCTTCTTAGAGAATATTTTGATTCTTTTTTTTTATTATTGAGCTAGCATATGGAAATTAAAGTTAAAAAATATAAAAGGATTCATTATGTCGACTATTAACGAAGTCTCTAGTTTAGAAAATCATTCAAATATTGCCGTTCTTACGCTCAACTCTCCTCCCGTAAATGCGCTTTCAGCTAACGTCAGAGAAGGACTCCATGAAGGAGTAAAAAGTGCCATTGAAGACAGTGCTGTTGATGCGATAGTAATAATCTGTGAAGGCAGAACTTTCATAGCAGGAGCCGATATAACGGAATTTGGTCAAGCTCCTAAAGGACCTTCTTTGTATGAAGTCCAAGATATGATAGAAAATTCTACAAAGCCTGTGGTTGCAGCTATTCACGGAACTGCTTTAGGCGGTGGTTTGGAAGTGGCTCTAACTTGTCACTATCGTATAGCCGTTCCTTCAGCTAAATGCGGATTACCGGAAGTTAATTTAGGACTTCTTCCTGGAGCGGGCGGAACTCAAAGACTGCCCAGAATTGTCGGGGCAGCAAAAGCACTGGTCATGATGACTTCAGGAGAGCACGTGCCAGCCGAACAATGCCTCACAATGGGTCTGGTTGATGAAATGGCAGAAGAAGGTAAATTACTAGAAGGAGCACTATCCTTTGCAGAAACTATAGTTTCTGAAAAAAGACCGTTGGTTAAAGTAAGGGATGCTGAGGATAAAATTGCAGCAGATAAAGGAAACGATGCTCTTTTTGCTGATTTTAGAAAATCCATTGCAAGAAAAACACGAGGTTTCTTGGCTCCTGAATACAATATTCAATGCATTGAAGCTGCCGTTAATAAACCTTTTGATGAAGGCATAAAAGTAGAACAAGAACTGTTCATGAAGTTAATGACAGGAACTCAATCAGCAGCTCAACGTTACATGTTTTTTGCACAAAGACAGGTAACAAAAATACCTGACATTGAAGCTGATACTGAAGTTAAAGACATTAATTCTGTGGGTGTTATTGGTGCAGGCACAATGGGCGGTGGAATCTCCATGAATTTTGCTAACGTTGGAATACCCGTGACCATTATTGAACAAAGCCAAGAGCGACTGGACAAAGGCATTGGCATCATAAGAAAAAATTATGAGAACAGTGCGGCCAAAGGAAGAATTACTCAAGCTCAAGTGGAAGAAAGGATGAATCTTATAGAGGGCAAAACATCAATTGAAGCTCTCGATAGCCAAGACATGATTATAGAGGCCGTGTTTGAAAACATGGATCTTAAAAAAGATATTTTTAAGCAATTGGACGGCATATGTAAACAAGGCGCTATTTTGGCTTCCAACACATCCGCACTGGACGTGAATGTTATTGCAGCTGAAACTAATCGCCCTGAAGATGTAATAGGTCTGCATTTCTTTAGTCCAGCCAATGTCATGAGACTGCTTGAAATTGTCAGAGGAGAGAAGACTTCAAAATCAGTGGTTGCCTCTTCATTGGCTGTTGCTAAGAAGATTCAAAAAATTGCAGCCGTTGTGGGTGTTTGTCCTGGATTTGTCGGCAATAGAATTCTTGCTCAACGACAAAGAGAAGCCAATAAATTAATTCTTGAAGGCGCCCTGCCTTGGGACATAGATGACGCTTTATTTGACTTCGGTTTTCCAATGGGGCCTTTTGCTATGTCAGATTTAGCTGGCCTAGACATCGGCTGGAATAAGGATACTTCTAATGGTGAATCGCTAAGAGACGTCTTATGTGAAGCCGGACGCTTGGGTCAAAAATCAGGCAAAGGGTTCTACATCTACGATGAGAATAGGAACAAATCGCCCGATCCTGAAGTGGAAGCCTTAATCAGGAAGTTCGGTGAACAACGTCAGATTCGAATGCGCG
>Ga0209501_10002218_pt1 | contig 20615 bp, 27 predicted proteins | sample ArcticOcean_MG_C_4_FD_187434 | JGI IMG/M metagenome (GOLD analysis project Ga0209501, IMG submission 187434) | Marine microbial communities from western Arctic Ocean - ArcticOcean_MG_CB4_134 (SPAdes) (version 2) | ecosystem: Environmental > Aquatic > Marine > Oceanic | place: Arctic Ocean...
AATGTGCCATTTTTACTCTCAAAACAACTTAAAAAAAGCCCTCAGGAAATCTCTGTTGAATTATCAAAATTATACCAATTTGGTGATTTACCTCAAATTAAAAAAGTTGAATCACATCCAAGTGGGTATCTTAATTTTGAAATTGATTATACAAAATTTAATAATATTGTAATTTCGGCATCAATTGAAGAAAATTATTGTTCACTTGATATTGGAAAAAAAGAAAAAATTGTTGTAGAACATACTTCTGTAAATCCAAATAAAGCTCTACACGTTGGGCATATTAGAAATGTGATTTTAGGTGATGTTGTATCTAAAATTCTCAAAAAAGGAAATTATGATGTTAAGGTACTCAATTATGTAGATGATTCTGGTCTTCAAGTTGCGGACATTATAGTTGGTTTCAAATATTCAGGTTTTTCAAAAGAGCCTCCTAATAATGAAAAATTTGATCATTATTGTGGTGATACTGTTTATGTGAAAACTACTGAAAAGTATGAATCTGATAAACAACTAGAAGAAAAACGTCATGAAATTCTCAAACAAATTGAAGACCGTACAAGTGATGTTTCAAAGATGGCACAAACTATTACTCGAAGAGTATTGGCTGAACAACTTAAAACTGTCTGGAATCTAGGTGTTTTTTATGATTGTCTTAATTTTGAATCTCAAATAATTCACTCAAAATTATGGGAAAAAATCTTTGAAAAACTAAAATCGGATAATCAAATAAAATATGAAGACTCGGGTGATAATGCTGGATGTTGGGTTATTCCTACTGAAGGTGAAGATGATAAAATATTAGTTCGAAGTAATGGTGTTGCAACATACATTGCAAAAGATATTCCATATGCTGCTTGGAAACTTGGTCTAGTTGATGATCCATTTTCATACAAAATTTACTCCACGCAAAATAACTCTCAAAAACTCTATGAAACAACGTTGGATGAAAATTATGAACAAAATGAAAAACTGAATTTATCTGGAAACAAAGTCATAACTGTGATAGACAATAGACAAATCCGATTACAAAAAATTGTAACTAACCTGATGGCTAAATTCAAAGAAAATGGGGTCTACACACATCTTGGCTACGAATCTGTCACTCTAAGTGCTGATACTGTAAAATCATTAGGCGTATCTGTAGATGGAGAATCTGCACAAATGTCTGGAAGAAAGGGCTTGTATGTCAATGCTGATGCTGTACTTGAAACTCTCATACGGCGTGTCTATAATGAATCTAAAAGTCGAAATAAAAATTTATCTGAATCTGAACTCCAAAATATTGCTAACACTGTGGCAGTTGGAACAATTCGCTATGAAATGATAAAACCTGATTTGGATAAAATCATAACATTTGATCTAAAAACCTCACTCCGCTTGGAAGGTGACACCTGTAGTTATATCCAATATTCATATGCTCGTGCTTCACGCATACTTGAAAAAACTCAAACCAAACCTAATTTTAATTCTGGATTTGAATTACTATCTTCTAATTTTGAAAAAAATCTAATCAAAAAAATTGCGATGTTTGATGTTCAAGTAAATGATTCGGTCAAGAATTTATCTCCAAAAGTAATTGCAAGATATTCTTATGATTTATCTGTCGCTTTCTCATCTTTTTATGAACATGTTAAGGTTCTAGCATCTGAAACACCTGATTTACTTAATGCAAGACTTTGTCTTGTTATATCGTTTCAAAAAACCTTGAAATCAGCTTTAGGCTTACTTGGAATTGATGCACCTGAAAGAATGTGATTTAGTTCTTCTCTCCAGAATTTTTATATCTTTTTAAAAGAAAAGCATGTTGTACAGAATATTTGTTTTCTTTTGCATCTTGTTTTAGTAATTCTGCGTCCTTCAATCGAACTCCTTGCGCAGCTAGAAATGCATCATCTTCTCTTCCTAGTGCCTTGAATGCTTCTGATTTTTCTACTGCTGCTCTAGAAAACTCTGGCATTATCTGTTGAACTGTATCATAATATGGAATTGCTTCTTGATATCTTCCTAAATAATTCAAAGTCACTGCCATATTCATCAATCCATCTACATTTGTTTTATCCAATTCTAAAGCTAAATCATATAATGTTAATGCATCTTCATGTTTTCCAGTCTTGTTTAGCGCAATGCCTTTTGTGACAAGAGCATCTACATCTTTGTTATTTTTTGATAAAAGTATCTCGCAACAGCGTAAAACTTCATCATGTAACTCCAGTTTCTCCGATGCAAGCATTTTATTCTTTACAGCATGCTCTTCATTTGCATCTTTTTCTAAAATTTTTTCACAGCATTTGATGGTGTCATTATATGCCCCTACAATGTAATACGCGGTACTAAGATTCTGCAGTGCGATAGGGTCATTTGGGTTTTTTTCCAGTAATTTCTGACAAAATTCTATTGCGACATCAAATTTCTTTGTATCAAATAACTTCTTTAATTCTGTGACTGGATCAATTAATGGAACATCTTTCATTTACACTCATCTTTCCATTTGAGAATTTTTATAGTATTACCTTTGAGAAAATTCATGGATATTCGTATTAACATTGCTGTAATTGTTGGTGTTGTATTTGTTTTAGCATTTGCTGTCACTTTGACACAAATTGAAAATCAAGCCATTTCTCAAGATATTGATTATGAAATATCTGATGAAGTAATCACACATTGGTTAGAAAAATATGATCCCTCTGAACAAACAATCTCAGTTACTGGCAGCGCAACAGCATCTTCTACTCCTGATACATTAATTGTGATTCTTGGAGTAGAATCTGAAGCAAAAACTGCAAGTGAATCATTGTCAGAAAACTCTAACTCACTAAATTATGTCATTTCATCACTGACTGATTCTGGAATTTCTAAAGACGACATACAGACATCGAATTTTAGAATTTATCCATTGTATGACAGTATAAAAGATTCAAATGGAAACTATCAGCAAATTTTGATTGGATATCGCGTATCCAACATCTTATCAATACAAACTGACAATATTGATTCTGCTGGAAATATTATTGATGCTGCTGTTTCTTCAGGTGCAAATCGTGTTGATACTGTCTCATTTCAGCTATCTGATGAAAAATTACAAAAAATTGGTGATGATTTGATTGCAGATGCGATTAATGATGCGACTCAAAAGGCAGAAAAAGCTTTGCTCCCATTAAAGCAAAAAATTGTTGGAGTAAAATCTGTGGTTGTTCACGATAACATGATGCCATATTATGATAGCCCTATGCGTGCATCATTTGATGGATTTACAGAATCATCTATGAAATCTGCACCAATAATGTCTGGCGAAGAAGAAATTAGAACTGACGTTAGCGTTGTATACTATATATCTCAAAAATAGATATTATTCACCTGGACATTCCACTTTGGTTAATGTTAAAGCTGAGTAAATCACCTCAATCTTACAAATCTTCCATTGACAGTCTCTCGAATTTTATCAACTGACTCTGAGACTTGTTTGAAATAACTGCTAAAAATTATATACTCATTTTAAATTTCTAGAATTATGAGTAAATGGGCTGATTTTGTAGTTAGTGGAATAAAAAAAGGTCCTGGTCTGGCAAACATCTCACATATACAAGTCCATGAAGATTTTGGAAGTGAGTTTGGGAAACCAGAAATAATTGATAAAAAAACACTTGCATCTCACATAAAAAAAGGAAAAAAATACATTACAATATACAAGAAAAATGAAATTGATTGGGAACCTGGTGAAATCATAAATGCATTTACTATTAATGGTGAAACACACGTTCGAACTGATAATAATAAAGTTGAAGGTGATCATCTTGGCACGTTGCCTGAAATTGAATCTTAATCTTTAGCGTGTCATACCATTTTGTTAGCTAATCGACTGTTTTCCATGACTGAGCAAATGAAATGGTATAGTTCTACCAAGGTCATGGAGACCGTGCTAAGATCTTGTCGTTATCAAAAATCATTTGATACAGTTCATCAAATTCATTGAAGCATTTTTGTGCTTCAGCTTCTTGTCCTCCTGAACTAATGATTGCCTTACATTCTGTAATTTTATCAAGTTTGTTTTGTTTGTCAATCTCAATTGGTGTCATAATTGCAAGAAATAGAATAATGCTAATAATTACCACTATGACGGCAGGTAGATTTTTGATTTTCAATAGTATACTGGGTAAATTCTAATCTTTATACCTTGGTTAAGATTACTTTAGATAAGCCATTTTCTTCAAACTATCTAATGGGAATATCTGAAATAAACTATGATATGCAATTCGAACCTCTTTTCTCTAATTTCACATTCAAAGGAATTGAAATTTTATCATTTAAGACAAATTCTTCAAACAAATTTGTACTAAATTGTGCTGAAATTAAAATTAGCAAATGCTACATTCTTTCCAAAAGTAAAACAATTGAGACAAAATTCAAACTTGATGCAAAAAATGAATCATTATCTATAACTTCCAAGAAAAAGGTTTCAGGGAAAATCAAACTTTGCATAGAATATGTTGGAATCTTAAATGACCGCCTACTTGGATTTTATCGAAGTAAATACACTGACCCTGCTGGTAAAATCAAACACATGGCTACCACCCAATTTGAAGCAGCCGATGCAAGACGCGCATTTCCATGTTGGGATGATCCATCAACTAAAGCTACATTTGACATCTCATTATTAGTAGAGAAAAACTATATGGCCATATCTAATATGCCTGTAAGAAAAAAACACAATTTTAACTCAAAAACACTCTATGAATTTGAGCGTACTCCGATAATGTCTACTTATTTGTTATACCTCGGTGTTGGTGAATTTGAGTATGTTGAAGACAAATTACGAAATATCCAAATCCGTGTTTTGACAACAAAGGGAAATAAAAACAAGGCAAAACTTTCACTTGAATTAACAAAAAAATTCCTAGGTGAATATGAAAAATACTTTGGAATAAAATACCCATTGCCAAAACTTGACATGCTAGCGATTCCTGACTTTGCAGCAGGTGCAATGGAGAACTGGGGAGCAATAACGTTCCGTGAAACAATACTTCTGTATGATCCAAAAACATCCTCTACAAGAACCAAGCAATTCATAGCTGAAGTCATATCACATGAATTGGCACACCAATGGTTTGGTAATCTCGTTACAATGAAATGGTGGAATGACTTGTGGCTTAATGAAAGCTTTGCTACGTTCATGGCAACAAAAATTGTAGACAAATTTTATCCTGAATGGGACTTATGGGATCAATTCTTAGAAGATGCAATGAATACTGCAATGTCACTTGATGCCTTAAAGACCTCTCATCCTATCAATGTTAAGGTAAATCATCCTTCAGAGATTAGAGAAATCTTTGATTCCATTTCATATGATAAGGGTGGTTGCATTCTGCGAATGCTTGAACACTTTGTAACGGACAAAAATTTCCAAAAAGGACTACAAAAATATCTAAAAAAATATGCATACACTAATGCTGAAGGTCGTGACTTATGGAATTCAATTGGTGAGGTAGCAAAAAAACCAATTGACAAAATGATGAATACTTGGATTAACCAGGTTGGATTTCCAATTTTATCTGTAAAACGAAAAGGTTCCACAATTTCATTAAAACAAAGTCGTTATCTATTAGAAGAAACAAAAGCAAGCCAAAAAGGAATATGGAAAATTCCTTTGATTATTGATGAAGGAAATGTTACAACTTCTCACATCATGGAGAAGAAATCTCAATCATTCAAACTAAAAAATAAGGATCGAAATTTTATAATCAATTCTGGAAGAACTGGATTTTATCGAATGGACTATGATTCTGAAACTTTGGATAATATTTCACTCCTAATTGATGAAAAAATCCTAAACTATGTAGATAGATGGAGCATTCAAAATGACTATTATTCACAATGTGTAACTGGAAAAAAGAAATTACAAGATTATCTTAATTTCACAAATGCATACTTTGATGAAGATAATTACATTTCATCACTAAATCTCGCCCAGCATCTGTATTCCTTACACTCATTAACTCACAAGGAAAAATTCTCTGATGAAATTAAACAATATGCATTTAATTTCCTTAGAACCATTCACGATCGTTTAGGTTGGGATGCAAAAAAAGGGGAACCTCACACAAATGCACTCCTACGAAGCTTCACAATATCTGGATTAGGTAAATTAGGCGATGAGGAAATTCTCAAAGAATCAAAAAGAAGATTTGATAAATTTTTGAAAAATAAAAATAGCTTATCAGCTGATCTACAAGAACCTGTATTTGTTTTAGTTGCATGGAGTGGCAATGAATCTACATACAAAAAATTTGTATCCCTATACAAAAAAGCAAATTCGCAAGAAGAAAAGCTCAGATCCCTTGCTGCAATGTGTAACTTCCAGCAAAAGAATTTGTTACTAAAAACTTTGGATTTTGCCCTTGGTCCTGATGTTCGCTCACAAAATATTCAAATGCCAATAATGAGAATTGCTGCAAACCTTCATGGCAAGGATTTCTTATGGGGATGGCTCAAAAAGAACTGGAAAAAAATTGTCAAAAAGGCAGGAATTGGTAATCCATTATTGAATAGAGTTGTTGCAAGTATTGGTCAAGTTGTTGATGCAAAACAGGAAAAAGAGGTTCGTAAATTCTTTAAAATGAATCCTTTACGAGGAACTGAAATGACTTTGGAACAAACTATGGAGCGAGTACGTGTCACGTCAAAATTCCTAAATTCTGTTAAAAAAGAGTTTTCATAATTGATTACACCAAAAAATTTTCTAATTATACTGATTACGATAGTTGCAATTAGTATTGTAATACTCATAAACCCTATTTCTAATGATGAATTTGACTTCAGTCATTTTAAATTTGATGCTGTATATCTGAATGATAATAATTCTGTATTAATCACATTTTCGGATGAAACCGGGAAGTCATCTTTTGCTATATTGGAAATTTTAGGTATGGAAAAAACATTTCATAAAGAATTTAAAATTACTAATTCATCATTTTCTCAATTAGTTTCTCTTGATACAATTCCAAAATATGGCTGGAAAACAACTCCTGTTATTTTGGAAATCACATATGATGAATCTAATACAGTAAAAATGAAAACTGAAATTCATGATGAGGATCAAATTCCACCTGAGATTATTTTTACATATGATGATTAATTTTAGCATCAGTTTTGTAACTTAGCATTCGTTTTATATTCAACAAGGCACATAAAATCATGCAAAAGATGATTCGGTTTGATCATTTTATCTATTTCCTTGACATTTACTACAATTGGATTTGAAACTGCATTTGTAGAAGAAATAAAAATTGAAAATGGCCGTGGTTCTTCAGTGCAAGGCTGTGAGGTAACAAATCTTTGTTTTGTTCCGTCATATGCTGCTGCCAATGTAGGTCAAACTTCAACATTCCAAGTTGTTCCTGAATTTGGTATGGTTGTCTCACTAGTACTTGTAATATCTATTGTGGCAGTAATTGTATTTTCTGCAAAAACACGTCTAATTCAGAAATTCTAATTAAATTCTTTTTTTAAATTTTTCAATGACTGTACGTAAAAATTTGATAAAAAGTCAGCAAATCTCTCAAATTCATTCGTTGTAGAATCTGATGCAAAAAAAGACTCCCATGTGATTTTAACTGATTCGCCTTTCTTTTCAATAGAAATTGTCGCATGATATGCATCCAGTGGTAAACCTGAAACCGCAATATATGAAAAATATTCTTTTGGTTTCCATCCTACTATATGCTCTTCTACATCTGATCCATCTTCGAATGAGATTAATCTCTTAGCGCCTACCCCATTTTTCTTTTCTCCCAAGATTTTTGTTGATTTTTGGCCTTGTAGCCAATCTAATTTTGAAATTTTACTTATTTTTGACCATGCTTTTTCTAAATCTACATCAATTATCACCGATTTCTTTACCGAACCTGAATTCATATTGTAATACAATACTTCTCAAATTTATATAATTCAACTATTGATCTTTTGATTATGGTTTTTGGTTGGAGCAAAAAAAAGAAAGTTGAATATGATGAACCTGTAGAAAATATTAATTCTATATCCCAAACTATCACATTAGATGAAATTCCGAAAATTCTTGATGATATAGTAATTCTTAGGAAAGGAACACTTACAGCCGAAATAAAATCACAACGAAATAGAATTGATCCTCAAAGGGAAGTATTACTAAAAATCGCAAATGAATTATCAGAAGATGAATTAGATCCTGATAAGCTTGATCCTCATTTTCAAATAATGGTGAATCGTGGAAAAAAAGAGGTTATCTCATCAATAAAAAAAGAATTTGCAAATCCATTTCCTGACATCAATTCTCCAGATGATATAATACGATTCAAAAAAGCATCTACTGCTGGAATAAAAAAAGTTGGTGATATGTTAGGAAAACATTCTAGAGTAATTCATATTTTTGCATCAAAGTATGCAAAAAAACTTAAAGAAGATCTTGAAAATCTTATTGAGAATCTAAAAGATGTGGATGAATTAATTGATAATTTCAATACCACTGAAAATTCTGTCCAAACTATTAATGAGTTATTATCTTCTAGGAATAAAACACTAGAAAAACTATCCAAGCAAAATTTGCGCATGAATGAATTGAAATCTTCTATAACTGATAAGAAAGAAAAAATTACAAAATTTGGAAATGAGATAAAAAAGATTAAAAATTCCTCTGATTACAAGACATACCTAGATGTAAAATCACAATTATCTGATTGTGATCCTGAGGAAGTAAAAATTCGCCATCATGTTGATGATGAATTTACAAAAATTTCTAGACCTCTTGGAAAATTTGTTCATATCTCTTCGCATGATAAAGAACTCAAAGATTTGACGGCAAAATTAGCATCCACTCCTTATGATGTACTTGATACTGATAATATTTCTGGAATTAAAAAAATACTTGATAACATTGTCGCCGGAATTGATTCTGGTTCTGTGTCTGTAAAGGATATTTCAAAGTCAAAAGATAGTGTTGCTGAAATAAAAAATCTAATCCATTCATTAATTTCTATCAAAGAAAAATTTGAAACAAAAAAACATGAATTAATTATAAAACTTGAAAACTTTGATTCCAAATCTCTTCAAACTGCTGAAAATAATCTAAAACGAGAAGAATCTGATATTTCTGATACTTCATCCAAATTGAAAATATTTGAAGATGAAAATCTTGATCTAATTCATTCTTTACCTACAATATTGCATCAGATAGAAAGAAATCTCAAAGATGTCACATCCACATCTTATACAATTTCATTAGACAACAAATGATCTTTAAAACAAAAAAACTAGAACGTAGTGTTGTATTTCTTAATGAAACTCGTGACGGAATTGTCTCATATTGCAAGATTAACCATCCTGACGAAATGATTCTAATTCTCAAAGGTCATTCAAAAAAAGGCAAAATGTTTGTTGAAAGCTTAGTTGTTCCACCTTTTAATGAAACCGCACCTACTTTTGCAGGTTTTCCATCTAATCAGCTTCCATTTGATGCTGATTATATTGGAATGGCACATTCACATCCTGTAGGAACCGCTGAACCATCTTTGGAAGATTTGAATAATTTCTTTGGATTAGTTTCAATAATTGTAAAAGCTCCCTATGAGGATGAAGATATACTTGCATGGGACAGTTCTGGAAACTCAATCCCAATACTAGCTGAATAATTGCTTATACTCAATAAGCCTTATATTTGAAATTAGGATAATTTTCTTATCATGATTAACTACAAGTCATATTTGATATTCCTATTTGCATCTCTTGCAATAAGTATCGGCTTGCAAATGATTCTTCCATTTCCATATGGACTGGGTGCCGCACTGGCTCTATTCATTGCATTTCCATTAATCTTACGAAAAAGAATGATGAACCGAATGAGAGGTGGCTTTGGTTCTGGATCTGGAACCTCTGGCGGATTAGGAGGTCTATTTGGTCAAAATAGTGACAAACCTGGAATAAAATATGAATGTCTTGTATGTCATAAGGTTTTCAATGCAAGAGAATGCCCACGTTGCGGGTCTTCAATGAAACGTGCAATGTTTTAGAGATACACAATGTCTCAAACAGATTTAGCATTAGATGTAATTAGAAAAAAAGTTTTTTACCATAATTCTGTAGATGTTTGGATATCTGCATGTGACGAAAAAAATATTGATTGGAATAATACTGAAAATTATAAAAAATTTATTTCATATTTGTTAAAGAACAATCTTCAACTTAAGGCATTTAATTTATGTGCGCATGAAGCAGGAGCAGTCGAAGTAGAAAAAACAAAATTTACTGAATTATTATCTGAAGAAAAAAATACTAATCCTAATGCTGCAACTTATACAATAAAACTAAATGACAAATCAATTGATCTAATCCGAAAATTTAGCATATCTGAATAACTATCTCTTTAATTTTGGATTAACTATCACGTCTAGAGCATTTCCAATAAAGACAAACGCCAATCCTGTTATCGCAATTAAAATTCCTGGTGGGACAATCCACCACCAAAATCCTTGGGCGGTGGCTCCATATGTATTGGCATCATGTAGAATTTGTCCCCATGTGGGAAATGATGGATCGCCTAATCCCAGAAAACTCAATCCTGCTTCTGTAGTGATGGCTGCGGGGACTGAAATTGCTATACTGGCAAATGCGTATGGTAACAACTGAGGAATAATATGTCTAAAAATTATTTTTGAATCTTTTTGTCCCATTATTTTTGCTGCTTCCACATACTGTCTAGTCTTAATCTGTAATGACATACTACGTGAGACCTTTGCAATTCCTACCCAGCTAAAAATCATAAGAAAACCTATCATCAAAAATATACTATTACTTATTGTAACTGCCAAAATTATTAAAAATGGCAATGCAGGCAATGCATAGATAACATCATTAAATCGCATCATGGCCTCATCGGTCTTTTTTCCTTTATACCCTGAATAAACTCCATAAACTAATCCCACAACGACTGATCCAATTGATACTGAAATTCCAATGAAAAGTGCAAGCGGTGTACCCCAAAGTAATCCTACAGCTAAATCTCTACGAAGTTCATCCGTACCCATTAATCCAAATGTCTTTCCTCCTAGAATCATTTTTGATTCTAATACTTGTGCAGGTTCTCCTATTCCATATGTATCCATAATGAAAATATAATTGCCTTTTTGCACCTGGTTTTCATTTAGATCTGAAAATATTATTTCAGTTGCACCGATAGAAAAATCAAATTGAAATTTGTCTTTATATGCATTTAGATTTTTCTTTATCATACTGTCCGTTGAGAAATACCTTTGATTATGAATCGTATCTATTTCTGAGTGTGGCAAAGAAGTGGATAATATTTCCAAAATAATTCCATCAGGACGTATTACTTTAATCTGAACTAGGTGTGAATCTGAGTATTTCGTTTTTGTTACAAAAATAAAATCACTTGGAAAATCATCATACTCAAAGGATACTCCAAACTGCTGAGATACAAGAAAAATCTCATCTTTATTTGACTCGAAAATTTCCGCATCAATAATCTTATGCTCTGGAATTTTCTCTGAAGATAAAAGATTGACCCAACTTGGAACTGACGTTTTTGGATATAATATCCATTTCTCAGGATTATTCCATTCTTGAAATGTTGATACAGGGATTGTTGAAATTGTTATGATAGAAACTAAAACCAATCCTAGTAAAATAAAAACACCAGTTAATCCCATCTTACTTTTTAGAAATTCTCTTTTAATTTCATTTGTAGAAACACTACTCAATTTGATGTCCTCACTCGCGGATCAAAGTAACCATATAGTAAATCTGCAATAAATATACTCACCAAAAATAAAACTGTCAGAATATATGTTGAACCAATAATTACTGGCAAGTCCATCACACTAATTGCCTCAAAGTACAATCTTCCCATTCCTGGCCAATCAAACACTGCCTCTGTAATTATTGCACCTCCTAGTGAACCTGATAGACTTAATGCAAGTATAGTGACAATTGGAGGTGCTGCATTTCTTAATGCATGACTATACACTATCTTCTTTTTGGAAATTCCCATAGTTTTTTTTGCAGTGATAAAATCTTCTTGCATAATTCCTACCATAAAATTTCTAACAAGATATGCCCATGCTCCAAATCCAATTAGAACAATTGTTATCACGGGTAGCGTCATATGGTATAGCAATGCCAAAAAGTAGCCTGGGTCATCTGATGCTATATTCGGTGTTGCTCTTGCAGGAAAAATTTGGTAAACAAAGGCAAATACAAATATCATTAACATTCCAACCCACCAAACTGGGAAACTACTGCTAATCACTGCAAATGTAGATGTCATACGGTCTATCTTTGAACCAATTTTGTTACTTGACGCTGCACCTAACACAATTCCAATGATGGATATAATTATTGTAGCTGTAGTAAATAGCAGAATTGTTTTTGGCATCTTTTCAAAAATTATTTCTCCAACATTTGATGATCCTGAATCACTTATGAGAAATGTTGCATTACCAAAATCCAAAATTAAAATCTTATACATGGTATATCCAAGTCTTTGTGGAGAATACCACGGTGTGTCAAGTCCTAGCGTTTTTATTCTCTCATCAATTTTTTGTTGAACAAATTTCTCAAATTCTTCTGGGTCATTGAAGCCTTGTACGATTGATGTATTCTCTGTAATCTCTGCTCTAACTTGATAAATTATTCCTTGTTTTAGAATTGTATCCATATTTGAACCAACAAGAGAAATTGTAAGCAACAATGTTATCATCAACACGCCAAACATTGTTATCCCTCTTGTGATAAGATATCGTTTCAATCCCACACTCAAAATATCATTATTTACCTTATAACCGATTTGGGTTTAGTAGAATAATCAAATAACTTTAAAACCTTAATTCTACCGTCTAACTCATGCAAGAATTTGCAAACTCTCCTTCACTACGAAATGGAATATTTGATTTACTCTCATCTGTAGAACTTGCAACTGACGTAAATGTAAAATTACTAGATTACACCATTCAATTATTCAAAGACAATGGCCTATTCAGTGATTATTATGGATACCATAACATTGATCATGAACTTGAAGTGACATACGTCACATTACTTTCTGGTATACATTCCCTACAAGATGGATTTATCACTCTTGATGATTTGAATTATCTTTATGTATCTGCACTCTTACATGATTTTGATCCTGGCAAAGCAATAGACAAGCCACATGAAAAAAATGTCATTAACTTCATCTCAAAAAATGAAACAATTCAAAAACTTCTCACCGAAGCTAATCTTGATCCAAATCTCATATGTGCCTTGATCTCTCGAACCATTTATCCATGGAAAGGAGATATCATAACTACTACTGATAAACTAATCCAAAAGTATCTCTCAAAATCAAAAATTAAGGAAAATAAAAAACAACAAGAACACTTTCGAGAACTTGGACATTTCTTATCTGTCTCTGATCGTATTGGTGGGTACTCTCTCGGTGACTTTACAAAGGCAATGAATATGGCAAAGATGAATGCACACTCATCAAGCTGGCATCCTGCATTCATGGTCACACGTTCGGTGTCATTCTTTGAAGACATGTTAAACAACGAACCTGATATGTGTCAGCGTGTATTATTTGGATTGCCAAAACACATGAGAAAAAATTTTCTAGATACTATTACTGAATTTATGGAACTACGCCAAGAAGAGATTAAAATTTACAACAAATTTGTTTATGATGGATTACCTCTAGTTCCATGCATAGAAAAAAACTCAATCTCTGAAGATGTGTCTGATATTTTACTATCGATATATAGAGAGCTTCCGAAACCTTTACAATTCTCACGAGATGATTTTATCGATTCACTTAGTGATTCTGACACAATTCTAAACACGTTACGTGTAGGAAATAAAGATGGGCCTATAGTTGGATTTGCAAAAGGTGGTCCACTTGAAAAATATAAATTCGAATTGGACTTTGAAGACAAAAATCATGGAAAGAACAATACCATATTTTTGGAACCTGTTGCAATAAAAAATGGCTATTGGGGATTTCATGGTGGAAGAGAAATTCGTCAACTATTCATGATGCAAGTTGAGTCTCAAGGATACAAATTCATGACAAGTTTTTCAATGCGTGATGTTATAGAGGAACGTAAGAAAAAGGAAAAAAATATTGTATTTGTGAAAAAGTTTGATCCTGAGCGATGGGATTATTTTAGAGTAGTTTTATAGATATTGCGTGACTAAAATAGATGTACTAATCCAAAAAGGAACTGAGAATCTCCGAAATGGTAATTTTGAAAATGCATTGAGTTTTTTTGAGCAAGCATTACTTCTAAAACCTGATGATCCTGATTTGTGGAATAACAAAGGAATTGTATTGAGAAGTTTGGGTAGATATAATGAGGCTTCTGACTGTTATAATAAATCTCTTCAATTAGACCCTAGAGATCGTGCTTCATCTTAAACCTAGATTGTTTTTTCCTTCATAAAATATCATAATTATTTCTTTTTGATGATTCGTGGCATCTGTTCTAACATATGTGTGCCCGTAATCAATTTTCCCTCAAATCTAAAATTAGTTTTTTGAGAAAATGCCTGACCTCCAATGAAAATTGGAAGTTTTTTGTATTTGTCATGAATCTTCTTAACCAGTCTTTGTCCAGACCTAATATTATCTTCCAATGTAATAGACACAAATAATACATCAGGCTTCGCTGTTTTGATAAATTCTATCAGTGATTCTGATGGTGTAGATGGAGACAGATTAAATGTTATAAATCCCCTAGAAATTAAAAATGAATCAAGCACATCACATCCTAAATCATGATCTTCACCAACTGGCGTGGTCAGAACTACTACTCCTTTATCTTGTTTAGATTTTCTGAAATCATCTGAAATTACTTTGATTAAACTATGTACAATGTTACTTGCAACATGTTCGGTCGCAATTGATACTTCTCCATTAGACCACAAGTGTCCTATTTTTGCCATCACTGGTATCACAATTCTCTCATAGAATTTATCTAGTGAATTATTTGAAACAAAAGATTTGTAGATATTCATCGTTTCTTTTAGATTGCCATCAGTTAACGATGTAAACAATTTATTTCTTAATTGTTCGATTAATTGTTCATATTTTTTTCTGTCTTTTGATGCACTCTGCAGCAAAAATGAATTAATTTTTGTGTCTTCCCTATATTCTTCTGGTATATCCTCTCTTGTCACTGCAGATATTTCTCCAAGATACTTGATAGTCTCCTGCCTTGAAGTTTTTCTTTTTTTATCCCACACACTTTTTACTAAATATAGGTACTCGCATCCTTTTATTTTCTTTTTCCTAAGAAACACCATCTATATTTTCGTAGTATGGTGCATAATAAATATGACTAGTGCTAACTATGGAACAAATGAATATCTGGTATGTCATATGAAAAAATTCTAAATCTTATGAAATGCGTTATGTGATGAAAATATGGCCAATCCTGCAATTCCGACACCTGTGAAATTTCTGATCGTCATGAATAGATTTGGTTCTGATGCAATAAGCGATACTTGAAAAACTATGTGAGAATTATCAAACACCCAAAATGTAATTGTTATCCAGGATAATACTCCTGCAATCAAATAGCCACTTTTTATTTTTCGGAAAATCAAAAATAGACTAAAACCAATTGTCATATACCAAATTGATAACACTATTATCCAAAATGGCTCAAAGAATTCACCTCGCTCATCAGCCCAATAATATACGGAACCAATAACTGTCAAAGCAATTAGTGATGCCAATAATAAATTGTGATTAAACTGATATGACGTTTTCCCATTGATGATATTTTTATCTACTTTGAAATCTCCCATTTTACTCCCATATTTTTTTGATTACCATTATTTGAAGTTATGATTACCATTATATTTGATCATTCCTGGCAAATTTTATGGCTGAAACAAAAGACCTAGATGTAATAATCAAAAAAATTGGCAAACTACACAAAATGATCAGATTTGTTGCAATTATAAGCAAAAATGGAAAAATACTAAAAACTGAAATGAGAGATGAAGTTCCATCATTACTCAAAAATAAAAATGAAGAAAAATTTTGCCAAGACGTAACAGTACGTAGAAAGATGAGGGAGGAATTTGATAAAACATTGGGCAAAGTGAGATTTGTGAATGTGGAACGTGAGAATATATCTCAAATTGTTATGTATGCAAAGAAAAAATCATTATTTGTTACAGTAGAACCCGAAATCTCAATTAATGATAAAACTAAAATTATATCACAAATCAAAAAAATTACTGCTAATCTGAAATGAAAATCTTAATTGATGAAATGGATGATGGAATGGATGAACGTCTCATTCATCTTGGTTATGATGCATACAGTGTAAAAAAACTTCGAAGTGAGGGCAAAAAACTGCATACTGACTATTCTGTCATAAATTATGCGAAAGAAAATGAGATGATTCTCATTACGCGTGATACTGAGAGTGGTCAGGCATGTGAAGAAAATGGGTTACCTTGTATATTGCTTGACAATGAAGAAATTTTTAAAGTTGTCACAGAAAAATTACATAATTTCTAACCAAATTATTTATTCAACTGTTTAACAACTGATATATGAAATATTGTGACGGTCGTGGAACTTCATACAAAAATGGAAATTCATTCGATGACTGTAAAAAAATTGCTGAAAAGATTAACACCCGATTAAAGATTACTATCTCTGACAATGGCTCAATGCTTTGGAAACAACTCTCCGAAGAAGTAGACCATGATGAATTAGTATACAAATTGGTCTTGAAATATCTACGACGCGATGGATTTGATATTGGCAATATCAAAAATCCACAAATCACTGTAAAACCTAATTAGTATCATTTTGAGATTTTATCATTCTCCTTGAAATGATAAACGGTGTTAATACCAAAATTGGTATTGTTATTGCAATGAACATTGTCTGAAGTTCTGTTACTGCAATTGTAAATGCTACTGCACTTGTAGCTCCTACAAATAATGAAAGAAATGATCCTACACATGTCGGACATGCAATGAATAGTCCTGTAGTTGCACCAATACTTCCAAGACCTCCTGTCTTTTTGGTAACTGAAATTGCATTGACTGCCAATGCAGTATTTACTGCAACAAGATACGAGACTATAATCTGTAAGAGCAAATTAACAGGAACTATGCTAATTCCTACATGCTCTGTCAGATAAGCTACAAATTTTGGCATATATCCTGGTGGTCCACAACATGGTGTAACGTGTGCTGATGGAACCTCTGCACCATAATGATATGAAAATACTACTTCTGGTTGATAAATCAAAATCCCTGAAGTCATTGAAAAAAACACTCCATAAATTATAAATGTCACAATGAATATTTTTTTGGCCTTACTATCTAGCGTATTATTACAAATCATAGATAACGCAGTAGTGTTTCCCGTGGCTGCAACCCTTTTTTGAAATTTGCGAAGCCCCATCCCAATCATTCCTATTGAAATGACAAATAAGACATAAAATGCAATTCCCAATCTTTCAATGGATTGAACTGCATCAGGAGTAATCTCTTGATACTCGAATCGAACATAGATCAAAAATAAAATTCCAATTGATATCGATCCTAAAATGATTAGTTTCTTGTCGTTTTGACCGCCTTTGACAGTCTTTGTTTTCATGTGGGATCTTTTACGTAGTTCAATAAATTTTATAACATATAATCTGTAATTAAATTTAAGAATGGACATTAATGAAATGCAAGATCCTGATTATGAGGTAGTTACGATTAGTAATTTGGGTTTTGTTGATCCATATGGAAATGAGGGTCTTGTCATTCTATGCTCAGATGATAAAAGAGAATTTCATATGCGTGCATTCTCTGGAGAAGTGTCACGTCACATAGCCAGTTTTCTAGATGATGAACACGATTCTGTTCCAACAATCTACAAAATGTTGGAAGATATCTGTGAGGCAAATGAATTATTGCTAGTTAAGGTAAAAATTTATGAAAGTGGTGATGCACTTCGTGCAAATCTCTACCTCACTGGAAAAAAAGACCTTGTTTTGCGTAATTATAGGGCATCGGATGCCGTTGCACTAGCAGTTTATTATAAAGCAGTTTATTATAAAATTCCAATTCTTGTTCGAAGTAATATGCTAAAAAGTCCTTTAGAAGAGGCTACGTAACAATCTCTTTGATCTTATCTTCTTCGATGGCTCGCTTTATCTCAATTGCTATACGTCGTCCAATTCCAAATGTTGTTCCGTATTGATATTTGGTATATGGACTTGTTGTTGCAACAATTGGATTTCCAGGAACTCTTAATGATACGTCATAAACTATCATTTCCAAATCCGTTGTAATGACACTTTGAAGTGAAAACGGACCAATAATTCCTGGTGCATATTCTTTTTTTACTGCCCGGACAAATTTATCGCCCATCTTGAAGACTTTTTCTAATAATGATTCTCTGATACTTGCAGGTGTATGTCCTACTTCGATGTTTTGCAATGGAACATCTATCTCCAATTGTTGTTTGGCAGGTAGTGCATTGTAATCATGAATGTTAGTTTGAAGTCGTCTTTCAATTCCAATGAAATCTACTTGATTTGAAATCGGTGTGTGAAAAAAATTAAAATTGAGATATGTTCCTATAGCTAATTCTTCAATACTGGCTTTTTCCAAATCCTTTCTGGCGATAAGCCCTTTCTTTATTTTTTCTTCAGATTTTTCCTTATAATCTGCATAAGATATAACTGTAAAAAATGCACGCTCTAACTTCCTGTCTTTTTCCATAACTTTGACAATTGCTGGTTTATTGATTGATTTTGGATTTTCAAAGATCTTTGGATATTTGATTCCTGCTTTTTTTAGCAAATAATATTGATTTTTTTTATTTTCTCTTTCTTCAGCTTGGAATAATTTTCTGTTCCCAAATATTGGTACCTTTAGCTTATTTTCTAATATGTCATAACCAAGATATGCTGTAAGTGAACGATGTGGTACAATGATTGTATTCTCATCTCTCATCATTTTCTGATTTGCTGGACTTGCCATGTCCTTGAATTTATTCATAATTTTTATTTGATCAGCAATTCGACTAAATCTCTGATAAGGTACCTCTCTTCCTTTCTGACAAAAAACCATTGTTTCAAAATCTTCATCTTTTGCTCCATCCATTATTTCTAATGCTGAATGACTTCCTAGAACTCCAATTTTTGGATCTGTATACTCTGATGCAATTTTTTGCATCTCAGATCTCTTAATCATATGTTACCGTTTTGTCTTGTAAAATTAAATGCTTCTTTAGAAGAGTTTTCTACTTGTAATTTTTTAATTATGTATGAGTGTTGAAATGGTTCTGGTTGGCATGGTTCTTTTTGGTGGTATGGCTGCAGCTGGTGTCAAAATTTGGTTAAACAAAAGAAAAGAATCTCAGCAATTAGATGAACCTCAAGCGTAAATTTTCATATTCAGTTATATTTTGTGAAATATGATTTAACAAGTACATGAAACTTGTAATTGGAATTACTGGTAGTACTGGTGTCATATACGGTATTCGTTTGCTTGAAGTCCTAAAAGAAAAGGGTATTGAGACAAATCTCGTAATGTCTGAATGGGCAAAAAAATGTGTTCCAATGGAGACAAAACATGAAGTATCATATGTTGAGTCGCTTGCAACTGAAGTGACCGATGAGAATAATATGGCTGCAAACGTTTCTAGTGGAACTCACAAGACCGATGGAATGATTGTAATTCCATGTACTATGAAAACATTATCTAGTATTGCCAATGGGTATGATGAAACTTTGGTTGCACGTGCAGCAGGTGTAACTATGAAAGAGGCTAGAAAATTAATTCTAGTTGCAAGAGAAACTCCTCTAACTGCTATAAATTTAGAAAATATGTTAAAACTTGCAAGACTTGGAGTTGTGATTTTACCCCCTGTAACTGAATTTTATACAAATCCTACATCAATTGATGCAATGATTGATCACATTGTTGGTAAGTGTCTTGATCAATTTGATATTGAGCATGATTTGTTTACTCGTTGGGGTAGTAAGTAACCCAAAAAAATTTACACTAGTTTAGATTTGAATTTTTATGTTAAAAATATCCTTTAAAAGAGAAATTAATTCAGATCTTGAAAAAGCATTTGATATAATATCTAATTTTGAGAATTTTCAAAAATTATTTCCAGATTTTTATCCCTCAATTTTAATAAAATCTGTAAGGGATGATAGCTCTCTTGTGGCTGAACATCTTAAACTTCATGATACCGAATTCATCATAATGGCTAAACATTTCACATCAAAGCCTCATTCACATGAGATGCGTATTGTTGGTGGAGATCTAAAAGGAAGTAGTATTACTGAAACTTTTACTTCAGACCATGACAAAACATCACTAAAAGTTAATGCTGAATTAGATGTAAAACCATCACGATTTTCAAAAAAAAATCCATATGAAGAATCTTTGAATAATCTGTATGATGTAATGATAAAAGAAATTGAAAAATCCTAATCTTTACTTTCTTTGAAATCTTTTAGTTCTCTGTCCGCTTCAATTTCTCCTTTCTTATATTCACCTTTAGCTTTACCAAAAGTTTTTGCCAACTGAGGAATTTTTTTTGCTCCGAATAA
>Ga0209501_10002222_pt1 | contig 20604 bp, 18 predicted proteins | sample ArcticOcean_MG_C_4_FD_187434 | JGI IMG/M metagenome (GOLD analysis project Ga0209501, IMG submission 187434) | Marine microbial communities from western Arctic Ocean - ArcticOcean_MG_CB4_134 (SPAdes) (version 2) | ecosystem: Environmental > Aquatic > Marine > Oceanic | place: Arctic Ocean...
TACAACACGAGGAAACCGCAGAGTGTACTGGCCTAACACTCTCCTGCCCCGGAAACCATCGTTCCCATGGACAGAAGGCCGGTCACACACTAAAATTCACCCTGGGTCACTCAAAGGGGTCTGGTCAATCGTAGAAGATGGTATGAGAAACCTTCTTATAATATCTGATTACCAACCTCTTAGCTTTATATTGGGTAGACCCGTTTCCGTTGTAATCCTGATATGCATAATCTCAATAATTGCATTGTCATTTAAAAAAAACAAAGGAACCAAAGAAGAAATGAGAGATCAGTTCCAAATTTATGAGGAACACTTGGTCAATCCCCTTGGGAGAAAAGTGCAATCCGTAGTCCATCAAAAATGGTACGAAGACGCAATCAGCTACAATTATTAAAGGTCAAATCTTTTGGAGCTTCTGTTGTGAAAAATTCTAAATCCGTTCTTATTGACAATAATCCAGGCCGAAATGCCCAAACGTTTGGCATCGCAAGAGAACTTGGTACAGACATTGAACTTATTCATGAACCTTCGGTAGGAGTGATTGGCAACAAGGGTGATTCCCAATGTTATTTGGGAGTACAACGAAAAGTTGAAATCATACATGAATGCATACGCCAGAAAATAGGATATGCCAGTGATCAAATGAGGATGAGGTTGGTACAGCCAGAGTATACAATTGCAACATCAGATGGTATACGCAACGGCACCAGAGAAATGCGCTACTCATTAATAGGCCGGGAAGTTACCCATGATTCAGTTTGTGAACATTTGAGTGCTAGTGGTTTAGAGGGGACTATTGCTGTAGTTGCCTGCGATAAACCACCTGTTGGAACTTTGGCGGCTATCCTTGAACACAACCGCCCAGCTATCATTATGTCAGATGGTACCATTCGTCCAGGCAGAGACTCGGTCACAAATGAACCGTTAGATATTATTTCGGGATTTCAGATTGCCGGGAGTGACGATGAGGAGATGAAGAAGAGGATCGCCTGCGAGGCATGTCCCGGGTTCGGAAGTTGCGGCGGTATGTTCACTTATAACACGATGCAGACCTTTATTGGGGTTTTGGGTATGGAACCTCTGCATATGATTTCTCCTCCTTCAGATGACAAGCGAAGATTTGAACAATTTCCTAACGAACTCGTGGGTTATTTAAGTGCTATGATCGATTCTCAACTTACACCTCGGGTTATCGTTAACCGCGACTCACTTCGGAACGCGATGATAGTTTCTATGGCCATAGGAGGCTCAACAAATGTTCTTCTTCATAGCCCCGAAATAGCAAGGGCAGCTGGTTTTTGTAATTTTTCTGAAGAAATCATGTCGCCAGAAGAATTTAATCACTTATCCCAGCATGTAGTGCCTGTTCTAGTTGACGCAAGGCCCTTCGGAAATTACTCGATGGTTGATATTGATGAAAAGGGCGGAGTTCAAGTTATAGTGAAGGAATTGTTAGACGCTGGCTTGTTAAATGGTGAAATGCTGACCTGCACTGGCGAAACCCTTGCTCAACAGGTTGAGCGCCTAAATCCGCCTGCACCAGATGGTGTAGTGATTTATTCAGTAAAAGATCCCTACAAACCGACAGGTGGATTAAGGGTGCTCGGGGGTAATCTCTCACCAGAATTTAGTGCGGTGCTGAAACTTGCTGGCGTCGAGGGTGGGTTAGAGAATAACATATTTGTCGGAAAGGCGCGGGTTTTTGACGGCGAGGATGGCCTGTTATATTCGCTAAAAATAGAACCTAATATATTCAAGAATCACGACATAATAATTGTTCGCTACGAAGGACCAAGTGGCGCACCAGGCATGCCCGAAATGCTTGATTCCACTTCCAGAATTACAACTCTTTGTCGAGATCAGGGAATTGTCGTAGGCCTTATGACGGATGGTAGATTTTCTGGTGGTTCGGTTGGGCTCGTCGTTGGACATGTCGGCCCAGAGGCAGCTCTAGGCGGAGAAATTGCATTGATAGAAGATGGTGACGAAATTGTGATTGATCTTAATATTAATGAAATCAACTGCACCGAACTAACTGATAGAGCAACATTAAATAAAAGAAAATCGGCATGGGAAAAAGTTGTGGAAGACAATAATGGAATACACCCCTCCGTTGGTAAAGTGGACACTAGACTCCTCAACCGTATGCGGCATTCAGCCGTATCTGCAAAGTTTGGTGGTGGAATGCATCCGGATAGAAAGCTTTGGGTGAGTGATCCTCGTGACCCGGTAGAGACGTCTTTTACCCCGTCAAATAAGTACAGACCAGGTGCCGGAACAGCTTTCTAGTTTTTGTTTGGATCTCCACGTCCCTGCTTAGCACGGGGTAATCAGTAATAACGAAAATTAAATTTTTACTCTGGCGCGATCTAAAAGCTACATACACTCAATTGTTTCAAAGGTTGGCGGCGATGAATTCACGCCACTTCAATTAGTCGCTACAATGGAGATTATCCCTTTATGCTCCAGATTTTATAACTTACCAAGATTTCCTTTTGTCATCTCATTTAACGTCTCTTGCAGTTTTTTAAGACGCTTTTCCAGATCTTTATCAAGTTTTGCTAATTGATTATCAAAGTTTAATACGCGCTGAATGTGATATTGGCGCCGCCCTCTTTTGAAGTAGTGGTCAATCCTTCGAAAGCCCCATATCGCCAAAACTGAAATCAACACGCCACCCGCAATTATAAGAATGAAAGCAGCCGTTTGCCGGTCCGTCGCCGCATCTGCAGCTAAGATCGTTCCCCATATACCAATGGTTAAGAGTGCAACCGCACCAACTGAAAGGCTGCGAGTGAAGAAACGTTGATCGCTGCTTAGGTATTTTTCCGCATCTCGTATAGCATTAGCGACTTCTAGCACCGCCATTTCTTGCCATTTTCTAAAGTTAATTCCACCGCCTTGAGTTCGTCCTTCTCTGATAAAATTTTCAAGACGCCTAACAATCAAATCAGCGCGTTCATGAGGCGTCGGATTTTTTTGTTGTGAAACTTTGGTATCTTCGTAGGCATTCAATTCCTGTTCCTGGTGAGACGAGGATCTATCAATACCGTCGATTTGTTGTTTTGGTTTCATAATATGATGTAGCTGTAACACGCGAAAGATTAAAAAGGTTTTACTTCTTTCTATTGAGATTATTGTTAATAGTGTGGTACGGATTACTCCCACGGGATAATTAATAGAAAAATATACCTGTAAGTATGTACACCAACTTCAATTGGAGGACTTTATGAGAAATAAGATCACATCTGTAATTGCTGCTTTAGGAACAGCTGCAATTATGTCGGCATCTGCCAATGCTGGCACGCTCGACGATGTAAAAAAACGTGGCGCACTACGTTGTGTCGTAAGCACCGGCGTCGCCGGCTTTGCTTATCCAGACAAGAGTGGCGTTTGGAAGGGCTTTGATATTGATTTCTGCCGTGCAACTGCTGCAGCTGTTCTAGGCGATGCAAAAAAGATTAAAGCTGTCACGTCAACAGGTAAGACCCGCTTTACCAAGCTCAATTCAGGCGAAGGTGATGTGCTTTGGCGTAACACCACCATCACATTTTCACGTGATGTCGGCGTTAAACTCCGTTTCCATGGTGTAAACTACTATGACGGCCAAGGCTTTATGGTGAGTAAAAAGCTCGGCGTTAAAAGTGCCAAAGATCTTGGCGGTGCCTCGGTCTGTATCCAGACGGGAACAACTACTGAGTTAAACCTGGCTGATTATTTCCATGAGCATGGCATGAAATATGAAGCGGTGCCCATCGAAACCAATGATGAAGCCCGGCAAAACTACATGTCAGGACGGTGCGACGTTTATACAACGGACGCATCAGGTCTAGCCGCAACTCGGTCGACATTTCCAGATGCACAAAATCACGTGATCCTGCCTGAGATTATCTCAAAAGAGCCCTTGGGTCCGGCCACCCGTCACGGTGACGATCAATGGTCTGATATCATAACATGGGTATACTATGCGACAGTTACCGCCGAAGAATTAGGCGTTACATCAGCCAACGTCGATAAGATGAAAAGCTCCAAAAACCCAGAAATCTTGAGAATGCTGGGTGTTGAAGGTAACCAAGGTGAAGAACTTGGTCTCAACAAAGACTGGGCTTATCAGATCATCAAGCAGGTTGGTAACTACGGCGAAATATTCGAACGCAATATTGGTAAAAGTACACCAGTTGGCCTTGCCCGCGGTCTGAACGCACTCTGGACCAAAGGTGGGTTACAGTACTCGCCTCCATTTCGTTGATCAATTACTGATTCTAGTGAATCTAAAGCGTGCTGGTTTCCATTTGGGGCCCAGCACGTTTCTTTTTTATCGTAGATTTAAATATATATGCCGTAGTTTTACTGAAGTTATTTCTGGGGTATTTATGTCCCCCGGCTTCGGCAAAATGACTTGAATTGATTAGGGTACCAGTCGTTGTTTGAAGGTCTTCCATATCACCCATTTAGGCAAGACGCTTTTAAAAAGGGACGTTTTGCGCTATGGCCGTAATTTCTGAGACAATCCCTGGCACACGTAACTCATTAACGAGACTTTGGAATAACCAACAGGCTCGATCCGTTATTATTCAGATATTAACGGTAGCGATCGTATTTGCCCTACTCGCGTTAATTCTCCGAAATGTGGTTAACAACCTTGAGGCAATAGGGAAGGAATTTAGTTTTAAGTTTCTCATGTACCCAGCTGCCTACGATATTACGTTTTCGCCGTTTATCGAGTACACTTCTAGATCCACCCATTTACGAGCCGCCGTCGTCGGTATCCTGAATACATTACTGGTCGCCGTATGTGGCATCGTCCTGGCTACTGTGATGGGTTTTCTTATGGGGATCCTCCGTCTCTCCAAGAATTGGCTGATAAACCGACTTGTTTATTGTTTCCTGGAATTCACACGAAATGTCCCCGTTCTTCTGCACATCCTTTTCATTCACGGTATTATTGTTACCCAACTGCGTCCCCCCCGCCAGGCGATGAATTTTGCAGATTCTTTCTTTCTTTCGAATAGGGGCTTCTTCATCCCGCAACCCGTTTGGGAACCGATTGCATGGATTATTGCGGTAGTATTTATAGTCTCTGTCACATTTGTTTTCTTTTTTAGACGCTGGGCTAAAAAGGTTCAGGATGAAACAGGCCGGGTTTATCCCGTTTTTTGGATATCCGCTGGGGTCATCGTAGGTGCGACAGGCGTCGCCTTCATTGCCACGGGCATGCCACTTTCGTGGAGCATTCCCGAGTTGAGGGGTTTTAATTTCAAGGGTGGACTAGCTATTAAACCGGAATTCATCGCGCTGTGGCTAGCGCTTTCCTATTATACATCGTGTTTTATAGCGGAGATCGTCCGTGCGGGCATCCTTGCAGTCAGCTATGGACAGACTGAAGCTGCCGCCGCCCTTGGACTAACCCGCAACAGGGCGTTACAACTGATTGTCATCCCGCAAGCCATTCGCGTAATTATTCCACCCCTCGCGAGCCAGTACCTCAATCTCACTAAGAACTCCTCTTTAGCAATAGCTATTGGTTACATGGATGTTGTTGCTACAGTTGGGGGTATCACCCTTATGCAAACCGGCAAAGAAATGGAAACCATGATCATTGTTCTCCTGACATATCTCGTTATTTCAATGGTGATTTCCGGATTCATGAATTGGTTTAACAAAAAGACAGCGCTGGTAGAGAGGTGAGCCATGGCTGAAGCTACTGAGACTTACAAAGTGGGCCAGCATCCAGACCTGCCTCCACCGCGTAGCGAAGTTGGCGTCATCGGATGGGTGAAATACAACCTCATGTCTACGCCCTTTAACGTGATAATGACTCTACTGGCCATCTGGTTCCTCTGGTCGATAATTCCCCCAATTTTTGAATGGGCGGTTCTGGATTCAATTTGGACCGCAGAGTCCAGGAAAGCATGCTGGGCAAAGATGGAGGTTCCGGAGGGAGCCGCCTGCTGGGCCTTTATTAAAGATCGCATCGGACTTTTCATTTACGGATTTTATCCTGCTGACTTGCGCTGGCGTGTAAACCTGTCTTTTGTGCTTATGGTTCTAGCTATCGTATCCGTACTTTATGAGAATATGCCGGGCCGAAAGTTTGGCCTCTGGTACGCGGTAGCTTTTCCTTTTATTACCGGATGGCTACTGGTCGGCGGTCTCGGTCTAACCCACGTCGATACAGACCAGTTCGGTGGGATCATGCTTACATTCATCATCGGAATTACAGGGATTTCATTTTCCCTTCCCATTGGAATACTGCTCGCTCTCGGGCGACGCTCAAAGTTACCGGTTATAAGAGTACTCTGTGTCTTAATTATCGAGTTCATCCGGGGCGTCCCTCTAATAGCATTGCTATTTATCGCCTCAACAATGCTCAACTACTTCCTGCCTCCTGGTACGGCATTTGACCTGCTGCTTCGAGTGCTGATCATGGTAACGGTTTTTTCGTCGGCCTACATTGCCGAGGTCATTCGCGGTGGTTTGCAGGGAATTCCCAACGGTCAATACGAAGCTGCGGACTCCCTCGGCCTGACCTATACTAAAGCTCACTTGCTGATTATCCTGCCCCAGGCACTCAAAATTTCAATCCCTGGGATCGTCAATACCTTTATTGGACTTTACAAGGACACAACTCTCGTCTTGATCATTGGAATGCTCGATCCTTTAGGTATCGGACGGGCAGCCTTGGCCGATGCCGAGTGGGCAGGATTGGCGCGTGAAGTCTACATTTTTGTTGCGGTATTCTTTTTTATCTGCTGTTTCAGTATGTCACGATATTCTTTATGGCTGGAGAAACGGTTAAGTACAGAGAATTAAGGATTTATCATGATTGAAAAACTTAAACCAGAACCCGCCATCCAGTCGTCAAAGGACGCATCCAAGATTATCATTGAAATCACCGGCATGCACAAATGGTTCGGCGCCTTCCATGTGCTAAAAAACATCAACCTGACGGTCAGCACCGGGGAACGTATCGTCATTTGTGGTCCTTCGGGATCCGGTAAATCCACTCTAATCCGCTGTATCAACCGCCTTGAGGAACACCAGGAGGGCAAAATTGTTGTGGACGATGTCGAACTGACTGGAGATCTTAAGAATATAGAAATCATCCGATCTGAAGTCGGGATAGTTTTTCAGCAGTTTAACCTGTTCCCTCACCTTACAGTCTTGGAAAATTGCTCGCTGGCACCAATTTGGGTGCGAAATATGGCCAAGGTAGAAGCCGAAGACTTGGCACTCAAATATTTGGAGAGAGTTCAAATTCCTGAACAGGCCAAAAAATATCCAGGCCAACTTTCTGGCGGTCAACAGCAACGTGTTGCCATAGCACGATCTCTCTGTATGAACCCCAAGATTATGCTGTTTGACGAACCAACGTCAGCCCTAGACCCTGAAATGATCAAGGAAGTTCTCGACGTGATGGTTGAACTTGCGGAAACAGGTATGACTATGCTCGTTGTGACGCACGAAATGGGATTTGCCACCGCGGTTGCAGACCGGGTCATTTTTATGGATGAAGGTGAAATTATAGAACAGAAACCGCCAAACGAATTCTTCCATAATCCAGAACACGAGCGAACCAAATTGTTCCTTAGCCAAATACTGGCACATTGATGGATTTTAATCTTTAATAAGAACTGGCAAATCAAAATTTAACACAGTTATCAGCCGATATTTATTTTATGACTGAAGAAAGCCGTTCAAGAGCTTCCAATAACTTAACTTTTTTCTCAAACGCAGTGTTTTTTCTTTCTCTTTGAATTTCAATTACCTCAGCGGGCGCTTTTGAAAGAAATTCTTTATCAGACAATTTCTTGTCAAATTTTAAAATCTCCGTATCAAGCAAAGATATTTCTTTATTGAGACGGGCACGTTCCAAGTCTAAATCGATGACGTCTGAAACTGGGAGAATAATTGTCGACCCACCTAATACAGCCTGTATTGAGCCCTTGGGAATGTCACCATCAGAAAAGGAAAGATCCGAAACACGCGCTAACCTTTTGATGATTGCCATATGACTGGCACATGCTGCTACTGCAGTATCATCGGCATTTAGAACTATCAATGGAATTTGGGCGCCAGGCGGTACGTTCATTTCTACTCGCAAAGATCGAACTTCCGAAATCAAATCGACAACCCAGTCCATTTCAATATTTACGTTTGAGACTATTTGACCATCAAACTCCGGCCAGTCTGCTTTTATGAGCTTAGCATCTCTGTCAAACCCAAGTTTTTCCCATAACTCTTCAGATACAAAGGGCATAAAAGGGTGCAGGAGTTTAAGAACTTGGTACAGCACCCAAGCTGCCGTAGCTCTCGTTTCTGAGATTATATATTCTTCATCACCAAGAAGGATGGGCTTAGAAAACTCGACATACCAATCGCAAAATGTTCCCCAAGTAAACTGGTATATAGCACCTGTAGCCTCGTTAAACTTATAGTCTTTGATACCACGTTCAACTTGGAAGGCAGCATCCACCACTTTACCAACGATCCACTGATTTATTGGTTGTTCGCATGCAAAGGGGTCAAAGTTTGGGTCAAATTGACATTCATTCAATTCGCAAAATCGTGCCACATTCCATAATTTTGTAGTGAAATTCCTATAGCCCTCGACCCTATTCTCCGAAAGTTTAATATCCCGACCCTGTGTGGCAAGAGCTGCTAAAGTCATCCGTAAGGCATCTACACCATATTTGTCGATTAACTCCAGGGGATCGATGACGTTTCCTTTAGATTTAGACATTTTTTGCCCGTGCTCATCTCTAACCAATGCGTGGATATACACCGTACGAAAAGGCACATCTTTCATGAAATGCAAACCCATCATCATCATCCTCGCTACCCAGAAAAAGATTATATCAAAGCCGGTAACCAAGACGTCGGTGGGATAATGCTTCATTAGTTCTTTCGTGCTCTCCGGCCAACCCAAAGTAGAAAACGGCCAAAGTGCAGAAGAAAACCAGGTATCCAGCACGTCTTCATCACGGGTAAGTTCTTTTTTCTCGCCATAGTGCCTTTCCGCCGCCAAATAAGCATCTTCTTCGTTGAGTTCGACAAAGATGTGACCGTCTGGACCAAACCACGCCGGGATTTGATGTCCCCACCAAATTTGCCGTGAGATACACCACGGCTGAATATTAAGCATCCAATCAAAATAAGTCTTTTCCCACTGTTTGGGTACAAACTTGGTGCGACCCATCTGAACCGCTTCAATAGCAGGTTTGGCAAGAGATTTAGCATCTACGAACCATTGATCCGTCAACCAGGGCTCAATTACTACACCAGAGCGGTCACCATATGGCACCGTCATTTCATTATCTTCGATTTTTTCCAAAAGCCCTAAAGAACTCATATCTACGATTATTTTTTTTCTAGCCTCAAACCTATCCATACCTCGGTATACTTTTGGTACGGTTTCATTCAGGCGCGCATTCCGATCAAAGATGTTTATCATTTCAAGACCGTTTCGACTACCAACTTCAAAATCATTAAAGTCATGCGCAGGCGTAATTTTAACGGCACCACTACCTTTTTCTGGATCAGAGTATTCATCCGAAATGAGAGGTATCAGTCGATCCGTTAGTGGTAGACGACACACTTTTCCAACCAAATGTTTATAGCGGTCATCGTCAGGATGAACTGCGACTGCGGTGTCACCCAGCATAGTTTCTGGTCGCGTGGTGGCCACAGTTATAAAATCATTTTTTGAGTTCTCGATTGGATATTTAAAATACCATAGTTGTCCAGCCGTCTCGCGTTGCTCAACTTCCAGGTCTGAAATTGCGGTGTGTAATTTTGGATCCCAATTGACAAGGCGTTTATCACGATAAATAAGGCCCTCTTGGTAAAGCTGCACGAATACTTTTAATACTGCGGACGACAACCCCTCATCCATTGTAAAACGCTCACGCGACCAATCACAGGAAGCTCCAAGGCTTCGTAACTGTTCGGTAATCGTGCCACCAGATTCTTTACGCCATTTCCAGATCCTCTGAATAAATGCTTCACGCCCCAGGTCATGGCGTGTTTTTCCCTCTGTCTCAAGTTGGCGTTCCACTACCATCTGGGTCGCAATTCCAGCATGGTCAGTTCCCGGTTGCCAAAGGGCATCGTCACCTTTCATTCGGCGATAACGAATAAGAATGTCTTGAAGCGTATTGTTCAGAGCATGCCCCATGTGGAGACTTCCCGTAACATTCGGCGGTGGAATAACGATAGTATAAGGATCAGATTCCTGCCTATCTCCGCTGGTAAAAGCTCCACTTTCTTCCCAGGCAAGGTATCGTCTTTTTTCTACTTCAGCGGGTAGGTAAAGTTTGTCCAGCATTGCTGAACGTTCCTTTCAACAATTAACGTGCAAAACAGCCAAGGATGGTTCAGTCGCGAGGCCGCGCACCATATCACGCAAATGGTTAGTGTAAATGGGGAAAAAGCCTGGCGAAAATTAAGGACTAAAGATCGAGGCGCTCTGCGCGGTTAACCATATGATCAATTTCTTTTTTCACAAGGCGTTCTATTAAATAAGGTAAATTTTCATCAAGCCATTCCTTAAGAAGTGGCCGAAGTATTTCCCTAATAAGACCTTCAAGTGTCATATCTCGACTACCAATAGCAATGTCACGTCGATTAAGAAGTGCTTTTGCTAATTCCTGCAAAGGATCGGTCGAAGCCGTTTGCGTTGACCCAGATAAAATCGGCGCCCCCGCATCCACATCGGATGGAGAAGGTGCTATCATCTGTTGCGTTAGTTCAAGAATTTCATCCACATCCTCTTCGAAACCTGGCTCGGCCAAGACGACGTCAGTTTCAACTTTAGGCTCCTGCATCACCTGTGTAACAACATCTGGTTCTGGTTCTGGTTCTGGTTCTGGTTCTGGTTCTGGTTCTGGTTCTGGTTCTGGTTCTGGTTCTGGTTCTGGTTCTGGTTCTGGTTCTGGTTCTGGTTCTGGTTCTGGTTCCTCATTTCCATTTTCTCTCGTTGCTAATTCTTCATCAGAGCCTTGCTCGGGCATTGAATCAGATGCTTGATCAGTGTTTGGGGCGTCCTGCCCTTCTGCGCTTTTCCCATCATCTGACAAAATCTCACGAATGGACCCTAAGATTTCATCCATAGAGGGTTCTTCTGCCTGCTCTTGAGGTTCAATTTCTTGTTGAGGTTCGTTTTCTTCTGCCATCAGCCGACCATCCGGTTTAATAATAGTACCTAGATCCCTAACAAACCCTTACGGTTGATTAACTTCATACCCAAAGCGAATTGGGCCCTGGCAGTGGATTTTATTATTGTAAAACTGGTTTCACCGTCTCACTATATTCAAGCAATTTACTTATCCAAATTAATTAGGTTCAATTATTCAGTATCAAAAATTTTATCGCGAACCTTATTATAATAACTAGTTGGGTCAAATAATGTAACCGGCAATTCCAAATTCTTAGCAGTCAACTGGCCCGTTGCTTCCTTCAATTGGAAACTTGCTACAATCTCATCACGCTGTGCCCCCACAAGGCTTACCCTCGCATCAAGTAGTTCCTGTTCTGCATCTAAAACGTCTAGAACCGTTCTGGATCCAACTGAGGCTTCCCTTTGGACGCCTTCCAAGGCTATTTCAGCAGCAAGTATTTGAGCTTTGAAAGATTTAATTTGCGCTCGCGCAGACTTTAAAGACTCCCAAGCATTCTCAACATTCTCCAAAACAGTCCGGCGTGTGTTTTCGAAATCAATCTTGCTTTTACCAGCGTCAATTTTTGCTTTTCGCAAACCTGAAATGACTGTCCCTTTCTGGTAAAGAGGAACTGTTAAATCAAGCCTAACTTCACCGGTGCTTACCTGACTATCATTATTTACTGACTCCCAATCCCGTTTTAAGGTTCCAACCATATTCAGCGTTGGGTAAAGCTCACCCCTTTTTACTTTAACATTTTCTTGGGCCGTCCTCGAAGTCAAATTTGCAGATATGATGTCTGGGTGTTCTTTTCCCGCCAACTCCTTTGCTTCTTCTAAATTTTTAGGTAAGTCAGATAACGCCTTAGGTGTTATTAACTTCCGGGGCGCTTCTCCAATTACATTTACGTAGCCCGCCTTGGAAATCTTAAGATCCCCGAGCGACTTTAAGCGTGCCGCCGTCGTCCCAGCTAGTCTCGCCTCCGCCTGGCTAACATCCGTTCGTGTTATTTCTCCCACACGAAATCTATCAACAGTCGCTTCCAACTGACGGCGTAACACTTCCTGATTCCTGATATTAAGATCCAAAACTGCCTGGTTCTCCATAACAGTTAGAAACTTTGTAGCAGCATTTAAAAGAAGATCTTGTTCTGCACCTATCAAGGCTGCTCGCTTTGAAAGGACGTTGTTTTCCGCTTGATTAACCTCAGCAACAGTCCGGAACCCCCTGAATAGCGGCTGTGTGACGAGTAATTGGACGTTGCGCGCTGAGCGTATTTGGTCCTTCTCACCCTCCGTCAGGCGCGTATTATTGCGATTAAACTCGCGTTCAATATCACCCGATAACTCAACTTTCGGCCGCCAATTACTCAATGCTGCTGGCACGCCCTCGTCAACAGACTTAAGGTCGACACGCTGAGCAAGGAATCCAGGATTGGTTGAATAAGCGCTGGACAACGCCTCAGCAAGAGTTTGGGAATTAGCCGGCTGGATTAAACATAAGGTTTGTACGCAAAACAAACCTGCTAACACCCAATTGCTAGAAAGTCTCTTTTTCATTATATTTTTCCTAAGCGCTTAATCCGCTAATATACCTTAACTAGTATACCTTAATGAGACGGCATTCACATACCATGTTATAGAATTTCTAAGGGTCCAGTCACCAAGTTCATTACTTATCTAGATTACTTTATAACTACTGTTTCCACGATCCGATAAACTACCTACAGTCCCAAGTATTGGGGGTCAGTATGATAATAGATACTATATAATGACTTTTATATAGGTCAATAGCCGAGTTCATTTAGCTTTCAAAAACCTCATAAAAAAACAGTTCTTTAGCACTCTCAAAAGGCAAAGGATGGGGGAAGCCCAAAACCAGGAAGGATTGGAGTCCAAGCATCAAATATTTCTTCGGTCGAAATTGAACCACCAAATTTAGTCATTAGAACACCCTTTCCAAGAGAATCGTGCTTAATAACAACCGTAACCAGGCGCCCACCATCAATGAGCTGAGCAAGAATGTTTTCTGGTACTTTGGCCACCGAACCAGAAAGTACTATAGCATTATATGGATGCTGCTTTTTGTAACCTTCTGCTAATGGACTAGTCATAATAGCTGCGTTATCGACCCCAAGCTCAACCATATTATTTGTTGCTTGCTTTGCTAAGGCTTCATCCTCTTCTATCGCAACGACGGTATTTGCTATGCTAGCCAGAATGGCCGTGGAATAACCTGTTCCGCAACCAATCTCTAATACCACATCATCAGGCCTGATTTTTGCTGACTGCAGGAGTAGCGCCAAAACCATCGGCTGGAGCAGATAGCGTCCTTCAGTGATCATCAGTTTTTCATCTACATATGCTAAAGTAGCGAGGTTATCCGGTACAAATACCTCCCGGGGAATTTCCCCAAATGCATTAATAATTCCCTGATGAGTGACGCGGTTAACTCGAATCTGATTTTCAACCATGTTGTGCCGCGCAGCGGAATAATCCATATTAATTTCTATTCTCTAAAAATTTACAACATAAAACGTTCAGCGATTCAACCATAACAAAAAATTTTACCAGATTTTATGACCTTATAACAGTATCGAGTCCAACAAATTTGGAAAAGCTAATTTTAGTAATACAATCATTATAATATCGACTGTCGTTGTCTTATCATTACTATTGGCTGGGTGGCATAGTAACCTTTCTATAATTTCATAACAGATAGCTTGACCGAAAAAACACCACAGACTAGATTTTGGCAACGGTTAGCTAAAGATGGAATTAAGGTTAGCACTGTTGCCCTATTTGGGATCTCCCTGGAGAGTATTTATTGTGACCGATAGGTGAACTGACGCGATTATTGGGGCGCGGTGGCGGAGTGGCTACGCAGCGGCCTGCAAAGCCGTGGACCCCGGTTCGAATCCGGGCCGCGCCTCCAGCTCTAAATTAGAAGATTGATTTTATTATATTTTATCTCTCTGGGGCACACCATCTTGCCAGGTGCTTTGTTATCGGCTTGGCTTAAAGGGTCGCATACCAATGAAAAATATTATAGAAGCGGGCAGCAACAGTGAATTACTCTTAAAAGAAGAGGTTACAAATTGGTTAGATAATGGCATTGGCCAATAGGATGGTAGAAATGATACGATGGCAAGAGTAAGCCATATTTACACCTTCACCGTGGTTGCTATTTTAAGACATATTCATTTGTAAGATACACGGATGCGGGTTGTCCAGACAACGAATTTGTGTCAATTACACCCTTTAGAACGAGTAAGAAGATATAGACTTATACAACGGTAATTTAAAAAATATAAGAGGTTAGACGTAACCAGTTTAAATTTTACAATTAGAGTCCTAACCCAATGTAGTCCAAGCAACGTTTAAGGCGAGATAGGTATATGAATACCTCAATTCGTAAGGAGGCGCATCCCGTCTCCGTAATTTATCCGGCGTAGCTCAACGGCAGAGCAATCGGCTGTTAACCGATAGGTTGTAGGTTCGAATCCTACCGCCGGAGCCACTTCTCAGGTACTTCTCAGGTTACACCATTGATTTACAACGTTTTTGTTAATCGAGACGGTTGGAGTGTAGACCATGCTGTATACCAGAGAAGTCCCATATATTTATCCTAGAGAAAGTCTTCCTCAGTGTCATCGACGGTCTGGCTGCCTTGAATTTCTTGGATGATAAAAGGGCAAAACAGGGAACCATTGGCCAATCATCGAGGATAAAAGCAACACAGATGCTGATAGATGTCATGAAGGAAAATGGTATTACATGGGCAGCTTTGGACGCGTCACCGGACCCATCAAACCTTATTGAATTAAAATCAAAGAAAGACAAACAAGGCAACAAGACAAAACTTCCCTATGACGACAGTGTTGATGCACGTATCCCTGAAATGCGTGAAACCTTGGTGAGAATTAATGAACGACTTGAGGGGACGTTAATCAATCTGAATGTCACCGATGAAGAACTAAAGGCAATCAATAGACGATTAGCTAATGATAAAGATCGTGAAATGATTGACTTCACCAAAAGATATCTGGTCAGGAAATTTACGGACAATAGCTTTGATAGTGGTGGTCGGTATTACGGAGGATGGTTTCAACAAGTTCCTAAAGAGTATCGAACTAGTATCATAATTAATGATACCCTCACTGTTGAATGGGATTTTAAGACACTCCACCCAACAATCCTGTATTTGAAAAGTGGCCTCACACCTCCTGAGGATTCTTATGACCTTACCGGCTGGGATAAGAAACATCGTGATAACTTATACAAGAAGGTTTTTAATCAGGTTCTCAACAGTAGTCCGGGTACGCGAAAGAAGACCCAATGGTACAAGCTCGCTCCTGACCTTCTTAAGAAACCAATTCCGCCGGGTTGGAATGATCTCAGCAGAGCTAAGAAGAGTAAACTTAATAGAGAAGAATTCCTAAAGCTCACTGGTCGTGGTTACAAAAATTAGATTCTGACATAGCAGAAAAAGTGATGTTGGATATGCTTGAGAACAAGAATGAGGTGATTTTACCTCTGCATGACTCCTTTATTATTAGAATGGGCTCTGAGAAGTATCTATACAGTTCGATGCAGAAGGCGTTCAGGGAGCTTTTAGGTAAGAACCCAATCATTGATGCTAATTTAGCGCCTCTACGGGATGGAGATGTTAAGTCTCAAGTAGCTTCAGTTATGAAACAGATAAAAAATTATCAAAAGACCCACTCAGGATTCAACCAGAGAAATACTGAATGGGAACAAGTGTGGGGTCTAAATGGAAGGGGGGATTAACTAATTATTATCCACCTATAAGCTCCCGTCTGTACCACTTCTGTAAGGGGGAAATAAACTACAGGATGGGAATAAACTGAATGAAGGGGCCGTGGGGTTCTAAAGAAGGACACAAGGGAAGAGCGGAGAACCGAAGGGGCACGGCCGCTACGGGCCTATACTAAAGACCTTTAGAGATACTTATTATATTTCAATTAGTTATCTATCTTTTCATCGATTACTTACGGACTTTTCATCTTATCACTCTTTAAAGAGAATTGGAGGAGTAAGTCTTTATAATAGACCCTTATTGGTTCTTCTGAATCTTCTCCATCTTATTACTTGTCACGTATCAACCCTATCAATTCCCCTCTTCAGGGCTGATCAATCATCCTTGTCCAACATCTCCCTTCCACCAACCAACCAAACTACTGCCCTATAGAACCATCTATATAATTTATTAAAATAAAATATCTTGTATTTGTATAGTAATACAGCAATCCCGAATGATATTCCTATAGCTAGTAACCTGTGCTCTTCTATGTCGGGATCAAGTCGAAAGGCTACAATCACCAAATAACCGATAGGTATAAGTGGAATAGAAGCCACAATTATTGCTGGGAAGAACATTATAACCATTCGGCATACATCAATGATATCTTTAAAAGATGGCATAGCTATTTCATAACCAGATTTCTGTGGTCTCCTAATTCCCTGTTCATCTTAAGGGGAAGTAGTCTCATGTGCCTAGGATTTTAACTCCCCTCTTCTGTGTTTAACCTGCTTCATGTTAGCATGGGGAAGGAGCTTCAGTGATGAAGAAATTAGCCCTGCTATTTTGAAAAATTTATTGGGGGTCATATGTTTGGAATGTTGGATTATCGAGCACACAAGCTCTATGTAATATTATTTGGTATTCCAAATAAAATCATTAACCTATTCAGTGTTTTTGGAATGCCATTCATTTGCTACGGTACGGGTCTGTATTTTTCAGATGACCGATTTTTTCAAGTAATAATATCACAAGTAATAATATCAATTGTTTCTTTATTAATATTTGAAATCATTTGGGCACTTATTTTAATGCTAGTAATTTTAAAAATATTTCAATTTATATTTACCCTTATTGTCGATGTAATTCCACATGATGGCAGGACAAAAGAGGAAGCACAGATGGTTGTGTGGAATGGAGAAAAAGCAATCAGAATGTTTGAACTTGCGAATCACCCTCGCACTTGGACAGATGAATATATTTATGACGTTCCGAAGAATGATTGGGTGCAGAATCTCTTTTTTAGAGAAGCAGTAGTTAATCGTCTTAAATCTATAAGAGACCACTGGTTTGAAGGTGATGACACCGAAGTGTCGCCTTATATGATAAAGGAACACCTAGAAAAAAATAATTTAACCCAGCCTTGGCAGGAAAAAATATTCACCGAAAAAACGTATAGAGCATTGATAATCAGATACTCAATCTTCATCATTCTGTTGATCCTCAATCCATTTGCTTAATTCCCCCGCTGTTATTTCTTATCTATCATTGAGCCTAGTACAAACTTGAGTCCCCAGACTACAATTAATCTTAATCCCAAACCTATTACGGCATGATCATCGTCATCAAAAAAAATCGTAGTATTGAACTCAACGACCCGAAGATGGGTTGAGACGGCTTATATGCGTTCAACAATATACTTCGTCACTTTTGGCGTTCTCTGTATTCTCCATGCGGCGTTTGCTCTCGCTTTGCTTTGGTTGCCCGCAAAGCTTATGGGCTTTGAAGATTTCATTGGTTTGGTGTTTGGATTCGGCGGCGGCAGCGTGTTGGGCGACATATTAATTTACATAGTTGCTTTCCTTACGAGCTGCGTCTACGTCGGTATTTTTGTGAAGTTCATATTTGTCCCGTATTGGGGAATAATCCTTTACCCTCTAGGCCAATGGCTAGGCGTATTTCCCAAAGATCACTATCCGACGAGGGATTCGTTGACGATTCCGAAGAAGAGGAATCAACCCAAGCCCCTGAAGCAAAAGAAGCGGAAGAGGCTGAACAGGAACCAACGGAAGAGGCTGAACAGGAACCAACGGAAGAGGGTGAGGAGGACTCGGAAGAGCAAACCGAACCGCTAACGCCCTCGCTTGTAGGTCAGAAACTCAGCCGATGCTTCCTATTAAATTCCAGATCATGTAAGCATCATTAAAGTTAATTGAAAGGGTGTTGATATGGATAAAAGCGTTTTCCCAGACAACATGCATAGGGACACGAAGATTTTTGCAGTAGGAGAACTGGCCCAAACGGCACTCGTTGAGGTTTCCAATCTAAAATCCGAGTTAGAAAAATTGAAGACCAATGCTGCCAATCCAAAAAAGACTGATAATAGCCCTATAATCCAACGCCACCGACCTGAATTTCTTCACAACAAACCGCATTTCACCAACCTCATTATCAGCGAAGCGGGCAAGCAGGTTCATCTCTCTGGTCTGCTTGCAACAACTGCAGAAGGGATGCTTGTTGGCGAAGGAGATCTGGCTGTTCAAATGAAATACATTTTTGATAATATTCGGGAGACATTAGCAATTGCCGGGGCGACACCCGCAGAAGTTGTTCGCCAGAGAATATTCGTTGTTAATTTGCAGCTTGCTCAGCGGCCTATAATTCAAAATGCAATGAACGAGTTTTATGGCGAAGCTGGCTCAGCGACGAGTACTTGTATCGGTGTACAAGCCCTCCTCACAGAAGGGGCGATGGTTGAGATTGATGTAACCGCTTTAACGCCCTCGCTTGTAGGTTAAAAACTCAGCCGCCTCTTGTGGCTCTGCAAAGCAACTTAGAATGGCTTCTAACGCCCTTGCTTATAGATTAAAAAATGATAATTAAATGGTTTTTTGAAAATCAGATGGTAATTGGTGTAGTAGGCACAATTTTTTATTGTGACTTTAAAAAAAGAGGACAAGACATGAGAACACTGTTCCTTGCGGGTGTACTGATCTCCCTAGTAACCACGCCCGCGCTCGCCTGCCGGGGAACCTCTGAATTTCCTGCGGTTGCTGACGGCATCACGCAATCGACGCTGACGCCGGAACGCAAGAAAGAACTTCTAGACCAGCTTAGTGTCGGTGATGCCTTACACAAGAAAGCTCACCGTGAGGATGACATGATGATAATGGAAGAGTCGCTTGGAATTATCGACGGGATCAAGGTAACTTTCTCTTTGGAAGTGGATTAAGAACACTAATTTTAGCCATTGGGGGTCGGGCGGTGGAGCGCCGTAATGGCCTAACGCCCTCGCTTGTAGGTCAGGAACTCAGCCGCTTCTTGAGGCTCTGCAAAGCAACTCAGGAACCCAGTTTCGGTATCAGCACTAAGGTCGAATACCGCCGTAATGGTATGACCTAGCTTTTGGATCTCAAAATTCCCTCGCATATACAAATGACTCTAAATAAAAATAATCATATTTCAGCTGACGGGTCCCCCTATCCCTACTCAGGAAAAACACCACTACAATAGCTCTGTGAGTCATTTTAAGACTCACAGAGTCCACCTTTAGGAGTGTCTGGTAGGGGTTTTTGAGTCTGGGAATCTAATGACTCTGTATGACTCTTAAATGGACTCACAGACGGTATCTAGAATATGGCATAGGATGCCTAAGTGGTCCTAAGAAGACCAAAGTGAACTGTATACCAAACCTGCCTCTTTACAATGAACCCAAGGATTCCTAAGCTACTGAAAGTGTTGGATTCGTGGTCTGACTTGATGCCTACCGCCGGAGCCAATTCTCAGAAACTTCTCAGGTTACACTATTGAATTCCAACGATTCTCTTAACGAGACGGTTGGAGTGTAGACCATGTTGTATACCAAAGAAGTCCCATATGTTTATGCCAAGGATAGAATTAGTTAATCTGCTCGTTCCATTTTAGCAAGATCTGATCTTGAGAACAAAACTGATTGCCATCGCGAATAACCTGCAATGGATTGCCGAGTAAGGACCCGTTAGCTTATGATCAGCCCATGAGGTTAGTTGTCATCTAGGAGACCACATGAAACTGTACAGCTTTTGGCGATCGCTTGCGTCGTTTCGCGTCAGGATCGCGTTGAAATTCAAAAAACAAGAATTTGATGTTATATCCACGGATCTCTTGAGTGGGGATCAGTTTAGCCCTGATTTTAAAACAATAAATCCGCAAGCGATGGTTCCATCCTTAATCTTGGAAGATGGAGAAGTATTGTGCCAATCCATGGCATTGCTCGAATATTTAGAAGAAGTCTACCCGGATCCTCCATTAATGCCGCAAGACGCCTTGGCACGCGTTCGAGTTAGGGCTTTATGCATGATGACTGTAGCTGACATACATCCTTTAGTCGTTCCGCGTGTTAGAAAATATATAATTGATGAAATCGGGTTAGATGAGAACGGACTAAATAGGTGGATTGAAAATTGGACTACGCTAGGTCTTGGTGCAATAGAGACCCATATCGCCCGTAATAATCCTACAGGCACTTATTGTGAGGGTAACTCCGTCTCTTTGGCGGATTTATGCATCATTCCCCAAGTAGGCGCAGCGAAAATGTTTAACATTGACCTCGACCCTTATCCTCATCTTTCGAGAATATTTGATACTTGCATGAAATTACCCGAGTTCTACGAATCCCGACCCCAAGTACAACCAGACTATCCTA
>Ga0209501_10002227_pt1 | contig 20591 bp, 15 predicted proteins | sample ArcticOcean_MG_C_4_FD_187434 | JGI IMG/M metagenome (GOLD analysis project Ga0209501, IMG submission 187434) | Marine microbial communities from western Arctic Ocean - ArcticOcean_MG_CB4_134 (SPAdes) (version 2) | ecosystem: Environmental > Aquatic > Marine > Oceanic | place: Arctic Ocean...
CGCGGTCGCGGCGGAGCTGTTCGCTCGCTTCGAGGCCGATTCGACGATCATTGAGGACATCGCTTGGCAGCGGAACGTCACGGCGCAGGCGCGGATCTGGACGATCAACGCGGAGCGCTTTGCGGATCTAACGCCGCCATCCCGCGCGCAAGCCCTCTACGACGAGATCGTGGACTCCTTCGAGCTGATCTTGGTAGCGGGAACGCTGCTGGAAACCGGCGTCGCCTTGATGGACGTCGACCAGATCGCGCGAGGTACGAACCTCTTTGCGCAAAGCCTCCCCGCGTTCACTGACGCGGTGGAGGACCTCAAGGGCCTGCTCTCCACGCTCTAGGACCACGCCGCGACAGGCGGGACTGGGATTCGGTTCCGGAACCTTGAGGCGGGCCGCTGGGAACCCGCACTCTGGGCGTGACGTCTCTTGACCGTGGCAGGCACAGCTTCCTAGCCTCAACAGGCGTTGATCTGGGAGTGCCCGAGAAGGCGTGATCTGGATCGTGGGCGGTTAGCTCAGTTGGCTAGAGCGTCCGGTTTACACCCGGGAGGTCGCTGGTTCGAGCCCAGCATCGCCCACCACCGCAGCTCGCCCGCGAAGGTCTGTTCCGTCGATGGCACCATCGATTGACCTCTCCAAGGCCCGTTCGTAGCGTTGCTGCGTGGCGAGTTCGCCACGGCCGCCGACCGTCAGTCGGGCGCCGTTAGTCCGGAACGAGGCCTTGATGAGCAACTCAGTACGCGAATGGCTGGATACCACGTACCAGCAGGCGACCCAGAAGAACGGCGAGCGGCGGGATCAGTTTCGTCGCTCCAGCGGCGACGCGCTCCAGCCGGTCTATGCGCCCCAGCACGACGAAGCCTACGTTCGCAAGAACGGCTTCCCCGGCGAGTATCCCTACACGCGGGGCATTCAACCCACCATGTATCGCGGTCGTTTCTGGACGATGCGTCAGTACGCGGGCCAAGAGGACGCTGAATCCAGCAACCGCCGCTATCGCTTCCTGCTCGACCAAGGCCAGACGGGCCTCTCCGTCGCCTTCGATCTCCCCACGCAGATCGGCTACGACTCCGATGCCGATGTCGCCGAGGGCGAGGTCGGCAAGGTGGGCGTCGCCATCGACTCGATCGGAGACATGCGTACGCTGTTCCACCAGATTCCGCTGGACCACGTCACCACGTCGATGACGATCAACGCCACCGCCACGACCCTCTTGTCGATGTATGCCGCTGTCGCCGAGGAGCAGGGGGTTGGCAAGGCCAAGATCGGCGGCACGATCCAGAACGACATCCTCAAGGAATACATCGCGCGTGGGACCTACATCTATCCCCCGGCGCCCTCGCTGCGGTTGATCACGGACTCTTTCGGCTACTGCGCCGAGGAGGTGCCGCGCTGGAACACAATCTCCATCAGCGGCTATCACATGCGGGAGGCCGGAAGCACGGCGGCGCAAGAGGTGGGCTTCACGCTGGCGAATGCCATCGCCTATGTCGACGCCGCCCTGGCGGCGGGACTGGATTTCGATACCTTCGGTGGTCGGCTCTCGTTCTTCTTCGCCTGCCACTCCAACTTCCTGGAGGAGATCGCGAAGTTCCGCGCCGCGCGGCGGCTTTGGGCGCGCATCGCCAAAGACCGCTTCCAGGCGACGAACCCCCGGGCGATGATGCTCCGCTTTCACACTCAAACCGGCGGCGTGACGCTCACGGCCCAGCAACCGGACAACAACGTCGTCCGCACAACGGTGCAGGCGCTCGCAGCGGTTCTTGGCGGCACGCAGTCGTTGCACACGAACTCGCTCGACGAGGCGCTCGGTCTCCCCACCGAGCACGCCGTGGAGATCGCGTTACGGACGCAGCAGATTCTGGCCTTCGAAAACGGCGTCGGGGATGTGATCGATCCGCTGGCGGGGTCGTTCTACCTGGAAGAACTGACGGACCAGATCGAAACCGAGGCCGCGCAGTACATCGAGAGAATCGATGCCTTGGGCGGCGCCGTGAAAGCGATCGAGCAGGGCTACCAGCAACGCGAAATCATGGAGACGGCGCTGGGCTTTCAGCGCCAGCTTGAGACCGAAGCGGCCGCGGCGTCAGACGGCACGCCCCCCGGGGAGATCGGGCAAGTCAAGGTGGGGGTCAACCGTTTCGTCAGCGAGGACTCCCAACAGCCCGAGATCCTTCGCGTCGACCCCGCCGTGCGCAGCCGCCAGATCGAGAAGCTCGAGAAACTGCGCGCCAGCCGCGACGGCAAGGCCGTGGCCGACTCCTTGGAGCGCATTCAGCAGGTCGCGGCAGGCGACGAGAATCTGCTGCCTCCCATCCATGCCGCTGTCACGACCGAGGCCACGCTCGGCGAGGTCTCGGATGCCCTTCGCTCTGTTTGGGGTGAGCATCGCGAGAACGTCGTCGTCTAGCGGTCCGCAAAGCGGCATCGAGCAGAGACGACTCTTGCTCGGCGACGTATCCTTGTGCAAGGAGCAGATGCCGTGAGCCCTCGTTTCGCGCAGCCCAATCCGGACTCCACGCCCAGTTACACCGTGGCACAGCAAATGCGCTATTGGTTTACCGAAGAGCGCCGTCTCCTCATTGCGTCCGTCACTGGGCTCACGGAGGACGCGGCGCGTGAACCGATCGAACCTGAAGGATGGTCGGTGCACGACATCCTGGCGCACCGCATGTTTTGGGAAGGCCGCGAGGCCGAGGCATTGGCTCAGCATCTTCTTGGCAAACGCGTCGAGCTTCTCGATTTCCCGTTGAAGCGCGTGGACGGCACCAACGCCGCGGCGGTCGACACGCTACATGGGCACGGGACCGATCGCGTCCTGCGCGAGCTGAAGACGACCCGGGCAGCGGTGAAGGAGCTCGCCGACAAGATTCCGGACGCCGAGTTCGATGATGATGAGAACGCCGCCCGAACGGTTCTCGGTGTCGCCATTGAACACGACCGTGAGCATCGGCAAGCGATCGAGCAGTGGCGTCTGGAACGTGCGGCCGAGGCCTTGCGCGAATCATCCCAACCTTCATCCTCGGAGAAGCCGAGCTGAGGAACGCGGCATCCAGGCGCCTGTTCCTCTCGCCTGATTGAGCTCGTGCTTCTTACCGGCTTAGAGCGCCGTCAACGTATCGACGGCGCGGAGTGGAGGCTCTCTTGGCACTGACTCGGATTCACCATGTCGCCGCGATCGTGGCCGACGCAGACGAAGCGCTGAAGTTTTGGCGCGATGCCTTAGGACTCGTCGTCTCGCGGGACGAAGTCATTCAGGATCAGGGCGTGCGCGGCATCCTCATGCCCATGGGCAACTGCGAGATCGAGTTAATCCAACCCATTCGTGACGACACCGGTGTCGCCAAGTACCTCGCCGATCGAGGCGAAGGGCTGCACCACATCTGCTTCGAATCCACGGACGTGGCCTCAGATCTGCTCGACGCCAAGGCCAGGGGCATGGAGATGATCGACGAAACGCCACGCCCAGGCCTTGCCGGGATGATTGGATTCGTGCATCCCAGGTCCAACCACGGGGTCCTGATTGAGTTCGCCCAGCCCCCAGCGGGAGAAGCCGCGGGTTCCGCGCCCGCTAGCGACTTCGCGCCCCAGCGCTTGCATCACGCCGTATGCGCGGTCAGGGATCGAGTCGAGGCGGGCGACACGCTGATCAGAAACTTTGGACTCGCTGATGGCGGCCAGAACCGCTTTGAAGAGGTGGGGCTGGAGAACTGGTTCTTGGATCTCGGAGACACGCAGCTTGAACTCGTCACTCCGCTCACCGACAACGAGCGCGATCCGCTGGTGCGCCGCCTCCAACAGGGCGAGGGCATGTTCATGCTGGCGCTGTCGGTTCGAAGCGTGTCCGCTGCCGTGGACCGGCTCCGCGCCGCCGGCGTGAAATGCACGGACCCCATCGCGGAGGCTCCCGCCACCTATCTCAGTCCCAAGCACACGCATGGCGTCCGCATCGCCCTCGATCAAGCGGTGTAGTTCGAAGCGGCTGTTTCGATACCGGTCCAGCGACAGCCAGGTATCTGGCGTCGAATGCCACCGACCCTTACCGTAACGACGCGGACGAGATCCGACAGTTCGGAAGCCAATGAACAGGCCAAATGAACAGGAACGTCAGATATGGCTGAACGAAAGATTCGGGTCGTGATCGCCAAACCGGGCCTCGACGGTCACGACCGTGGCGCCAAGGTCGTTGCCAGAGCGCTGCGTGACGCGGGGATGGAAGTGATCTACACGGGGATCCGTCAGACGCCGGAGATGATTGCCGAAGCCGTCCTGCAAGAGGACGCCGACGTCGTTGGCTTGAGCATTCTCTCGGGAGCGCACCTGGAACTCTTCCCGCGCATCTTGGCCGCCTGTTCGGAACGCGACATCTCACCGGAAGAGACCCTCTTCTTCTGCGGCGGAATCATTCCCGACGAAGACATCGTGGCGCTGCAGAAAATTGGCTTCAAGGGCGTCTTCGGTCCCGGATCCAACACCCAAGACATCATTAGCTTCGTCCACGAGAACGTGAAGCAGCCCGCCTAGCTCATGCCCAGTTCAGACGCCTCCAGCGCCACTCTCGAAGAGCGGTTACTCCGTGGTGACCGACGTGCTCTCTCTCGCCTTCTGACGGAGGTGGAGGCCAGCAGTCGGCGCGGTCTCGAAGCGATGAAAGTCCTCTATCCACATACGGGTCGAGCACAGACCATTGGCATCACCGGATCCCCCGGGTCTGGCAAGAGCACCGTCACCAACGAACTCGCCAAAGAGTACCGCCGTCGCGACAAGAGCGTCGGCATCGTCGCGATCGACCCGTCCAGCCCGTTCACCGAGGGCGCAATCTTGGGCGACCGGGTCCGTATGCAGGAGCTCACCGGCGACACCGGGATCTTCCTGCGCAGTCTGGCGAGTCGTGGGTCGCTCGGGGGGCTCTCCGAGGGCACCATGGACGTCATCCTGGCCATGGACGCCTTCGGTAAGGATGTCATCCTGATCGAAACCGTGGGCGCTGGACAGGACGAGGTCGAGATCGCCGGGACCGCGAAGACGACGATCCTCGTCAATACCCCCGGTATGGGGGACGACATCCAGGCCATGAAGGCTGGCATCATGGAGATCGCCGACGTTCTCGCCGTGAATAAGGCCGACCAGCCCGGCGCAGACATCCTCGTCAGTCAGCTTTCTACCCTCCTCTCGCTCGCGCCCAAGCTGGACTGGGAGCCACCCATCCTCAAGGTCATCGCGACGGAGGGTGCCGGTATCGCGGAGTTGGCTGATGCCTGCGACCAACACTTTGCCCACCTCCATACGTCGGGATTGATAGAAGAGTCCGAGCGCGACCGCTCGCGGCGCCAGATTCTGAATCTCGCGCGCCGTCAGCTTCTGGCGCGCCTTATGGAGCATTCGGGGGGCGAAGATCGGCTGACGCAACTCGTGAACGCGGTCGCCGATCGCGAGCTCGATCCGCACAGTGCGGTCGCCGAGTGGCTCCGGGACACCTCAACCAGCTCGACGTAAGCCAACGCGACGTACGTTTTGATGGAGCTTGTTACGCTGCGCCCCCATGGCGGAACGCGTACAACGATTACTCATCACCTACGGCTGCGACGATGCCGTCAAATATATCTCGCATCTAGACCTCATGCGGCTCTGGGAGCGAGTCTTGCGCCGGGCCCAGGTGCCCGTCCTCTACTCGGAGGGCTTCTCGCCGCGCCCCCGGATCGCGATGGCTGCGCCGCTCCCGGTCGGGGTGTCATCACAGGCTGAGAAACTGGACATGTTGTTGGGGCAGCGCGTCAAACTTGATGAAGTGCGGGCGGTATTGGAACCTCAACTCCCGAACGGACTCAGCATTAGCACCATCGAGGAGCTGCCGCTCAAGGTGCCATCTCTGCAGTCACTGACCCGGGCAGCGGTGTATGAGGTCCGCGTCGAAGACGGCCGATCGCGCGACGCTTGGCAGCAGGCGATCTCAGACCTTCTCGCGCTGGAGTCGCTCCCCTGGGAGCATCAACGTGGCGATGACCTGAAGCGCTACGATCTCCGGCCCTTGATTCACTCGATCGATCTGATCGAATGCGGTGACGGCAAGGCGCATCTCAAGATGCGTCTCCGCAACGACAGTGGGGGCTCTGGCCGTCCCGAACAGGTCACCCGCGCGCTGGCCGTCAACGAGGAGCCCTTGCGGATGCACCGTCTGGAGTTGGAACTGGACATCCCCTCCCTTGCTCGCGATGCCATCCGTCGCGCGGGCTACGAAGCCCGATAGCAACAGGCCCGATACCGGCTGCGGAGCACGCTCGGGAACACAACCGTCTGGAAGACCAATGTCTCGCGTCATCATCGTTCGACATGCGCAAAGTGAAGCCAATCGCGATGGTGGCGCACTGGGGCGACTTGACTCCCCGCTCACAGAGCTGGGACGGCAACAGGCGCAGGCGGTGGGCGACGCTTTGCAAGGCCAACATGTCGCGAAGGTCGTCGCCAGCCCGCTGAGCCGTGCCGCTTCGACGGCGGCGGCCATCGCAGTCCACCACGGGCTTGAGTTGGATCTCGATGACCGCTTACTGGAGATGGATGTTGGCTTGCTGGATGGGATGCCCTTCGCCGAGGCGCGCGAGAAGCACGGCGACTTTCTCAAACAGTGGATGGGCACCGACGCGGAAGCGTTGCCAATGCCAGGCGGCGAGTCCATGGTCGACGTGGCAGACCGCGCCTGGCCCGCGCTTGAACCCCTGCTCACCGCCGAAGCCGAGCCGGGCGAGGAACCGGATGGCATCACGGTGGTCGTCTCGCATAACTTCGTGATCAAGGCGCTCATCTGCTGTGCCATCGAGCTTGAGCTTCGCTTCTGGCGCCGTTTCGAGGTGGACCTTGCGTCCCGCTCAACTCTTGCGCGCAGACGTGGCCAGGTGGCCCTCTACGCGCTCAACGACACCTCACATCTGGGAGACGGGCTTCGACCCTGATCCGTGGCTGTGGTACGGTTGCCGCGGTGGCAGGGCTGGGGCGCATATGCCCGAGACCCACGGCCTCGCTGACCCAACGCCCACGACGGACTCAGAGCTGCCGGACAGTCGACCGCGACGCGTGGCGTCCGACGAAGAGCCGAGCCAGAGTCCGACCACCGCCGTGGCGATCTCCCCGGCGAGCCAGCATCTGACCCCCTTAATTGTCTTTTTCGTTGCGCTTGCCATCGTCGGGTATTTCGTCTTCACTGCCGTGGATGGCGTGATCAACAACAACAGCATTGGCCTCCGTGCGGCCGCCATCCAAACCGAGATCAGCGATCTCGCTTGGGAAGCAGAGCAGCTCAGCGCGTTGGTCGCATTCCTGGATTCCGATGAGTACATCGAGCGCACAGCACGGGAAGATTTGGGATTCGTTCGCGTCGGTGAAGAGGCCTTCGCAATCGAAGCGCCCATCCAGATTGGGCTGCCGATTACGCGGTCACCGTGGTGGGCGAATCTTCTCCCTGTCCTGCCTCAACCCGACGCCGAATAACCCCGCGCTGGCTCTGGCGGCGCCATGAAACCCCGCGCTGGTCCTGGCAGTGCCATGAAACCCCGCGACGCCCGCGCTCTGGTCCACCGTATCGAGCGCGCCATGAGCGATGCCTTGAGCAAACTCGAGCCCGCTCCTTCGCGGCCGACCAAGCTTCTCGTCGCGGTATCTGGTGGTGCCGATTCTTCGGCGACCCTCTTCGCTCTCGCCGAACGCGCTGAGAGGCACGGTTGGCAGATCCACGCCGCCCATGTCGATCACGGCATCGCGGACAGCGAAACCCGAGCGTCTTTCCGCGCCGCCGTCCGCGACCTCACAGGACGCCTCAAAATCCCGTTCACCGAGTGCGCCGTCGATGTCCCGAGCGTGGCAGCCACCCAACGACTCAGTGTCGAGACCGCCGCGCGGCAGGAGCGCTACGCCGCCTTGACGAAGGTCGCGGCGCAGCTGGAGGTAGCCGCGATCGTGACGGGGCACACCGCTGACGACCAGGCCGAGAGTGTCCTCCTCCACCTGCTCCGCGGCAGCGGCCTGGATGGGCTGGCTGGCATGTCCTCTCTCGGTGCCGTGCCGATCGCCGTGCCGATCGGGGCGCCGCGAGAGGACACGGTTCGACCCTCTCTGATCAGACCGCTCCTCGCCGTGCGCCGCGCTCAGACCCGTGCTCTGTGTGCGCATCACAGCCTCGCGTTTGCGGATGACCCTGCGAACCAGGACAGTGCCTTCACGCGGAACCGGATCCGGGCACAAGTGCTGCCCGCCCTGGAAACGCTCAACCCGAACGCCGTGGGCGCTCTCGTACAGCTCGCCGCCAACGTCCGTCCGGATCGAAAGTTGCTGGAAGAGCTCACCCTCCAGGCGTTCGCCAAGGTTTCCCTCCCGTCTCATCAGCGCGAGGTCCTACTGAGTCGGGCCGCCCTGGCTGCTCTCCCTGAGGCGCTGCGTATCCGTGTCCTGCGCATGGCAGTCCTGCAATTTGCGGACAGTCCATCGCATGACCGGTCTCAGGCGCTCCTGCGTCTCGCCCGGAGCGGTGGCCACACGATCGAGTGTGGCGGCGGCGTCCAGGCGGAGGCGCGGGGAGATCGGCTTCGTATCTGGGGAGTGGCGCCCCTGCCAGATGGCGGGGCTGCGTATCGCGGACCGCACTTCCCCGGGCGCGGAGATTGACACACTGGAAAATCGAGTGCTACGTTCTCCTTCGCGCGTAGGCAATCCTGCTTCTTGTGAGTAGGCTCGATCAGTCAAATGGTCGGGCTCTTTCTTTCTCAAGAAGAGTCCAGGAGTGCCCGCGGCACCTTAACAACTGGAGAGCGAAAGTCCAGCGAGCTTGGGCGGACAACCGGCCCAGCGTTGCGAAGACGCGCGTCTGAATCAGCCTTCGGGCCGATCCAGTGCGTGTCCACCGATGTTGGGACCTTTGTTTGAACCGAATGGCTCAGAGCCTAAATTTGTCAATATATGGCGAGTTTGATCCTGGCTCAGGATAAACGCTGGCGGCGTGCCTTACGCATGCAAGTCGAACGAAGCTTCGCCCTTCGGGGTGAATGACTGAGTGGCAAACGGCTGAGTAACACGTAGGTGACCTACCCCGAGGTGGGGGATAGCCCGGTGAAAGTCGGGATAATACCGCATAATGCCATCGGATCAGACCGATGGAGAAAACTCCGGTGCCTTGGGAGGGGCCTGCGTCCGATTAGCTAGTTGGTGAGGTAATGGCTCACCAAGGCTGCGATCGGTAGCTGGTCTGAGAGGATGATCAGCCAGACTGGGACTGAGATACGGCCCAGACTCCTACGGGAGGCAGCAGCGAGGAATCTTGCGCAATGGGCGAAAGCCTGACGCAGCAACGCCGCGTGAGTGACGAAGGCCCTCGGGTCGTAAAACTCTTTTATCGGGGAAGAAGATCTGACGGTACCCGGTGAATAAGCCACGGCTAACTACGTGCCAGCAGCCGCGGTAATACGTAGGTGGCAAGCGTTATCCGGAATTACTGGGCGTAAAGCGTACGTAGGCGGTTTGGTAAGTCTGTCGTGAAATCTCCCGGCTTAACCGGGAGCGGTCGATGGAAACTGCCAGACTTGAGGAGCGTAGAAGTGAGCGGAATTCCCGGTGTAGCGGTGATATGCGTAGATATCGGGAGGAACACCAGTGGCGAAAGCGGCTCACTAGGCGCCACCTGACGCTGAGGTACGAAAGCGTGGGGAGCGAACCGGATTAGATACCCGGGTAGTCCACGCCGTAAACGATGGATGCTAGACGTGGGGGGTAATCGACCCCTTCTGTGTCGCAGCTAACGCATTAAGCATCCCGCCTGGGGACTACGGCCGCAAGGCTAAAACTCAAAGGAATTGACGGGGGCCCGCACAAGCAGCGGAGCGTGTGGTTTAATTCGATGCAACGCGAAGAACCTTACCTGGACTTGACATGCATAGGACCGCGGTTGAAAGATCGCTTCCCTTCGGGGCCTATGCACAGGTGCTGCACGGCTGTCGTCAGCTCGTGCCGTGAGGTGTTGGGTTAAGTCCCGCAACGAGCGCAACCCTCGCCGTTAGTTGTATTTTTCTAGCGGGACCGCTGCGGATAACGCAGAGGAAGATGGGGACGAGGTCAAGTCAGCGTGGCCCTTACGTCCAGGGCTACACACACGCTACAATGGCCGGTACAGCGGGTTTGCAACGTCGCGAGGCGAAGCTAATCCCTTAAAGCCGGTCCCAGTTCGGATTGCAGGCTGAAACTCGCCTGCATGAAGTCGGAGTTGCTAGTAACCGCAGGTCAGCACACTGCGGTGAATACGTTCTCGGGCCTTGTACACACCGCCCGTCACATCATGGGAGTGGGTAACACCTAAAATCAGTGCGCCAACCTTCGGGAGGCAGCTGCCTAGGGTGGGACTCGCGACTGGGATGAAGTCGTAACAAGGTAGCCGTAGCGGAAGCTGCGGCTGGATCACCTCCTTTCTAGGGAGTATTGCCCCGCCCGTCGGTACGGGATGGGGAAACTCACAGGTCGATCGGGAGTCGCCAGCCTTCGGGCCAGCGGCGCCCGCGTCTGTCCAACTCGCTGACTTTCGCTCTCCAGCTGTTCAGGTGCCGGCCCCTCGGGCCGCGCATCCGTGCATGTCGCGCTGGGGATCCGGCTCAGGGGCCATTAGCTCAGCTGGTTAGAGCGCAGTCCTGATAAGACTGAGGTCCCTGGTTCGAGTCCAGGATGGCCCACCAGCCGTGAGCGGCTGGCCATCCCTACACCCGCGCAGTCCGCGAGGGGCCGTAGCTCAGCTGGGAGAGCGCCGCCCTTGCACGGCGGAGGTCAGGGGTTCGAGCCCCCTCGGCTCCACCACAGGACTCCACTGGCGACTGTGTGCACGATTACCATGTATGAAATGGTGTTGGTGATTAGAGCGCGGTGGCACCACCCGTTCCCATCCCGAACACGGAAGTGAAACGCCGCAGCGCCGACGATACTTGGGGGGCAACCCTCTGTGGAAAATAGGCCATCGCCAACCCATTCATGATCAACCCGTCTTCGGACGGGTTTTTCATTTCCCGCGCGGGGAGCTTCCATAGTGGCAAACCCGGAGCCCGCAAGGTCCCGCGGTGCGGCACGGCCATCCAGCCGCCGGTCCCCGCCGGTCGGCGGGCCATATTCGCCATCCGATGCCGTCGCGAAAAGTCGCCTAACCGATGGCGGTCGAACTGGACCACGTGATAAGATTCCGGCTCGAAAACACCAGGAAACGGAACCGCAACCTCGCGGTTGCACACAGAAAACAGCCCTTGACTACAGACCAAACAAATCAACCCACCATGGAAGAGCTCCTCGCAGAAGAGGGGAGTGATCTCATAGAACTCGGACGCGGCGATGTGGTGGAAGGCATTGTCGTCGGTCGCGAAAGCGCGTCGGTCATTGTTGACGTGGGAGCCAAATCGGAAGGCGTTGTGACGTCCAACGAAATGCGCTCGCTCACGGCCGACCAGCGGGACGCCATCCAGGTGGGCCACGCCATCCTCGTCTATGTCCTTCAACCGGACAGCGAAGACAGCCAGATGATGCTCTCCGTCGATCGGGCCCGCGGCGAGCAAGGCTGGCGTGAGCTGCAAGCGAAATTCGAGTCAGGCGACATCTTTGAAGCCACCGTCACCGGCTTCAACAAAGGGGGCCTGCTGGTCAACGTGGAGGGGGTCAACGCGTTCGTCCCGCTCAGCCAGGTCATGGGCGCCGCACCGGAGACCGACACCTCCGGCGGCAACCTCAACGAATTCGTCGGACGCCCCCTGCGCCTCAAGGTCATCGAGATCAACCGTCGCCGCAACCGCGTGATCCTCTCGGAACGCGCCGCCATGCAAGAGTGGCGTGCCGAGCAGAAGGATCGTCTGCTCGCTGAACTTCGCGAGAGCGAGATCCGTCGCGGTCGCATCACCAGTATCCGCAGCTTCGGCGTCTTCGTGGATCTCGGCGGCGCGGACGGCCTCGTGCATCTCTCGGAGCTGTCCTGGGAACGGGACATCAACCCCGAAGAGCAATTCAAGGTGGGCCAAGACGTCGACGTCTATGTCATGAAGGTCGACCAAGAGTCCAAGAAAATCGGCCTCTCCATCCGCCGCGCCCGCCCCGAACAGTGGGACGAGGTGGTCGCCGAGTACGAGGTGGGGCAGGTCGCCCCCGGGCAGGTCACCAAACTCGTCACCTTCGGCGCCTTTGTCCGCATCGATGGCCCAGTGGAAGGGCTGATTCACGTCTCCGAGCTCGTCGACCGGCGTATCTCGCACCCCCGCGAGGTCGTCAACGAGAATGACGTCGTCCCCATCAAGATTGTGCGCATCGAACGCGATCGGCATCGGCTCGGTCTCAGTCTCCGACAAGCCCGTGTCGAGGCCGAGCGAGATGGCTGGATCTTCAACGAAGATGGTGGAGTTGCCTGGATCCCCCCGGAGGTAGCGGAGAAGTTCGGCGTCGAGCAGGCTGAAGCCCCGCCGCCGCCCGCACCGGAGCCCGTCGCGGAGGCCGCCACCGAGGGTGAAGGCGGAGCGCCGAGTCCGGCTGGCACGCCTGCGGAGGCGCGTCCGGCCGCACCGGAACAGAAGCCCCAGACCGCGATGGAAGCGGCCCTGGAGCGCGCCGGACTCTCGGGTCAAGACCTTGGCTCTGGTGAGTCGTAGGGAATCGCTGGACCAACCAAGCCATTTGGCCATCTCGGGGACGCGCTCTGTTTAGAAGGCGATGCTCCGAGCGTTAAATGGGACAAATCCCCCTGGGTTATCAGGGGGATTGTTGTCATCCTGTGAGTGCCGCATATGGACGCTCCGAGGGGCGCTTGATACGCTCGATGAGAACTGGAGAGCGCTATGGCTGACCGCTTTGATAAGTTCACTGAACGAGCCCGACGTGTCCTCACCCTCGCGCAGGAAGAGGCACAACGGTTCAATCATAACTACATCGGCACGGAGCACCTCCTCTTGGGGCTTGTGCGCGAGGGGGATGGCGTCGCCGCCAAAGTCCTTGCCAACCTGGGAGTAGAACTCTCGAAGGTGCGCTCCGCGGTGGAGTTCATCATCGGCCGCGGAGACCGCGCCGTGCTCGGTGAGATCGGACTCACGCCGCGAGCCAAGAAGGTGATTGAGCTGGCCGTCGATGAAGCGCGCCGGTTGAACCACCACTACATCGGCACGGAGCACCTGCTGCTCGGTCTCGTCCGCGAAGGCGAAGGAATCGCCGCGGGCGTCCTTGAGAGTCTGGGCGTCAACCTCGAGCGCGTCCGCGCTGAGACCACACGGATCCTCTCGCAGACCCAACCGCAAGGGTCCGGTGCCGGACAACCGGCTGCCTCCGGCAGTGGCGCTCGACAGGCCACGCGGACGCCCACCGTCGACAACCTGGGCATCGATCTCACGGCCGCCGCCCGCGCCGAATCCCTCGATCCAGTCGTGGGGCGCGAAAAAGAGATTCAGCGCCTGATCCAGATCCTCTCCCGCCGCACCAAGAACAACCCCGTGCTTATCGGTGAGCCGGGCGTTGGCAAGACGGCCGTCGTGGAAGGGCTCGCGCAGCGCATCGCCAGCGGAGATGTGCCCGAGACGTTGCACGGAAAACGATTGCTCACGCTGGACATCGGCTCGCTCGTCGCCGGCACGAAGTACCGAGGTGAGTTCGAAGAGCGCCTCAAGAAAGTGATCGATGAGATCAAGACCGCGGGGAACTGCGTGCTCTTTATCGATGAGTTGCACATGCTTGTCGGGGCGGGCGCCGCCGAAGGCGCCGTCGATGCCGCGAACCTCCTCAAGCCCTCACTCGCACGCGGCGAGCTCCAGACGATCGGCGCTACGACGCTCGATGACTATCGCAAGCACATCGAGCGTGACGCCGCGCTCGAACGGCGCTTCCAGCCCATCGTCGTCGAGCAGCCGAGCGTCGAAGAGACGATTCAGATTCTCAAGGGCATCAGGAGCAAGTACGAAGAGCATCACAAGCTGGAAATCTCGGATGATGCGCTCGTTTCCGCCGCTGAAATGTCGGACCGCTACATCTCTGATCGGGCCTTGCCTGACAAGGCCATCGACCTGATCGATGAGTCCGCCTCTCGTGTGCGCATTCGCCGCTCCTACACGCCGCCCAGCCTCAAAGAGGCGATGGTCGGCCTGGAGAGTATCCGCAAGGAGAAAGAGCAGGCGATCAACGCCCAGCAATATGAGTACGCGGCGGAACTTCGAGACCGAGAGTTGAAGCTGCAAGAGCGGATCGAAGAGCTGGAGAAGGATCTCGACGCTGAACGCTCCGACGATGAGGCCATCGTCACCAGCGAAGACATCGCTGAGGTTGTCTCGATGTGGACAGGCATCCCGCTCGTCCAGATCGCGACGGAAGAGTCTCAGCGTCTGCTCCACATGGAAGAAACCATCCACGACCGGGTCATCGGCCAGGAAGAGCCGATTAAGGCGCTCGCCAAGGCAGTGCGTCGCGCCCGGGCCGGGCTCAAGGACCCGCGTCGTCCCATCGGCGTTTTTATGTTCCTCGGGCCGACAGGGGTTGGGAAAACGGAACTCGCCCGCGGTCTGGCGGAATTCATGTTCGGTTCTGACGAGAACATGATCCGGCTGGATATGTCCGAGTTCATGGAGCGGCACACGGTGGCGCGCCTCGTGGGCGCCCCTCCCGGCTACGTCGGCTACGACGACGGCGGCCAGCTGACTGACACCGTCCGTCGCAAGAACTACTGCCTGATCCTCCTGGATGAGATCGAGAAGGCACATCCCGACGTCTTCAACATGCTCCTCCAGATCTTCGACGATGGGCACCTGACTGATGCCAAGGGACGTCAGGTCAGTTTCCGCAACACGATCATCATCATGACCTCCAACGTCGGTTCCAACCTGATTCGGAAGGAATCGGCATTTGGATTCGCCGTCAAGTCCGAAGATGCGCAGACAGAAGCGCAACAATACATACGCATGAGGGACAAGGTCCTGGCAGAGACGAAGAACGTCTTCCGGCCCGAGTTCCTCAACCGTGTGGACTCGACCTTGGTGTTCCACACGCTGACCAAGGAGCACATTCGCAAAATCGTCGATCTGATGCTCAAGGAAATCGACAAGCAGATCGCGTTGAAGGGCTTCACGCTCGATGTCACGGCCAAGGCGCGGGATTGGCTGGGGGAAAAGGGCTACGACCCAGTCTTTGGTGCACGCCCCTTGCGCCGCGTGATTCAAGAGCGCATGGAAGACTCACTCTCCGAAGCGCTCCTGCGCGATGAATTCGACCCGGGAGACACCATCCTTGTGGACGTGGTGACCGAGAAGAACGAAGAGGGAGTGGAGGACGAGCGCCTCGACTACACCCGTTTGCCCAAGGTCGAGAGCGATAATGACTCGGCTTCCGATGGAGGAGACGAAGGCGGAGACCAAGACCCGGATTCGGGGTCTGGCGGATCTCCCACAGAAGAACCGGTCGCGACGAGTTAGCGTCGCTTGAAGCGCCAGTTAAAAGAGGGGGCGTCTGCTGACGCCCCCTCTTTTCGTCCGTCTCGGACTGGCCCTCTTATCGACGGGCCTCTTCGCGATGCAGTAAGACGCTCTGAATCATTCCCAGCGCGATGAACAGCACCAACAACGAGGAATTCCCCACGCTAATGAACGGCAGAGGAATTCCCGTCACCGGCATGAGCCGGATATTCACGCCCACGTTGATAAACGCCTGGAACGCGATCAGAGACACGATCCCCACGATCAGCAGTTGACCCAGTGAGTCCGTGGCGCGTGTGATCGCCCGCAAGCCGCGGGCCAGGAGCAAAAGGAAGAGCCCGAACAGTGCCATGGCTCCCGCGAATCCCAGCTCCTCGCCCAGAACACTGAAAATGAAGTCGGTCGTTTGAGTCCGTAGGAAATCCAGTTGGGTCTGGGTGCCTTGCGTCAGTCCCTTGCCCACCAGCCCCCCCGCCCCCACCGACGTCTCGGCCTGGATGACGTTGAATCCGGTACCCAGTGCGTCCTCCGTGGGGTCGATGAACGCCGTGATTCGGTCGCGCTGGTAGTCCTGGACGCCCACGATTAACCCCAACGGTAGCAAGACGGCGAGGACCGTTGCGAAGACCATGAATTTCCGCATGGGGACGCCCGCGAACGCGGTCATGATCGCCCACATCACCAGGAAGACGACGGCCGACCCAGCATCCGGCTCGATAAACACCAGGAACGCCGGGATAACCGCCACCCCAAATGAGCCGAAGAATACCCGCCACTCATCCATCCGCTCGCGGCGATCTGCCAGATACTTCGCCAGCCCGATGATGGTCAGGAGCTTGGCGATCTCAGACGCCTGCACCAGCGTGAATCCGAGGTCGAACCAACGTCTCGAGCCGAATTGGGATGTGCCCACAACCAGAACGGCCAGCAAGATCAGGATCCCCGTCCCATAGGCGATCCAGCCGAACATCTCAAGATTGCGATAGTTCAGGCGGGCCGTGACGAACATTAAGAACGCGCCGGCGATCGCGGCGGCAATGTGCCGTGCCACCGGTTCACTGATCACGATCCCCTCGGCGCCACGTGGCAGGGTCGCCGAGTAGATCAAGAGCGCCCCATAGCCCGTGAGAGCCAGAGAGGCGACGAGCAGGAGTGGGTCAAAATTCCGCCAGCGTGTCTCGATCATGGAAGCCGCTCCTCCAGCCGTGCCAGTAGGGCTTCAAACAGACCCTCCGCGATTCCCGAGAGCTGCGGCAAGGCGGGTTCCGTTTCGTCGAAGACGCCGTTGAGCTCCCCCCAGGCCTTGAAAATCTGTCCGCCCGCTTCGGCGGTGAGAAACCCCGCGCCTAGCTCGTGGAAGACGACGATGGCGATCTCTGGCTCCTCAAATGGGGCGAAGCCGATGAACCAGCCGTGCGTGGGGAAGTTCCCGCGGAACAGTCGCTCACTGCCGAACTCTGCGGTCCCAGTCTTGCCAGCGACCTGCATCTCGCGGAACCAAGCGTTTCCGGCCGATCCGCCCAGCACGGCCATTCCCATTCCGAGGCGGAGGAGGCGTTGGGTTTCCGCACTCAAATCGAGCTGTGACCTTACCTCCGGCCGCCGACGCTCCACCGTGTTTCCGTCCATATCCAAGATCTCGTTCACCACACGAGGCTGGTAGATCGTGCCGCCGTTCGCGAGCGCTGCCGTCGCCATCGCCATCTGCAGCGGTGTGACGGCCAGGAACCCCTGTCCCACGCCCAGATTGTATGAGTCCCCCTGCCCCCAGGCCTCGCCAAAGGTATCGAGCTTCCACTGCGCGTCAGGGACGAATCCGGAAGCCTCACCGGCCAGATCAATCCCGGAGGCCTTGTCGAGCCCAAAAGCGCGTGCCCATGCCGCTAGCCGCTCGGATCCCAGGCCCGTGAAATCTTGTTCGCCGCCCACGATTCCCGCGGCGCGCAACCGCTCTTGCTCGGCCAACCCTTCCGGAGTGAGCAGTTCTGGCGCAATCTCGCGGCGGAACGGTGAGCCGCCAGCCAGCTGCCAAAAGTAAATGTTGCTGGAATTGGCTAAGCCACTCACGAAATTGAACGTACCACTCACGGTGTCCCGGAATTGGTACGTGATCCGTGGATCGACTTCGTTTTGAATCTCGATCAAACCTTCCGAGACGATCAGCTGGTCGGCGGTGATCAACCCCTCTTCCAGCGCCGCAACGCCGGTAACGACCTTGAAGGTTGAGCCGGACGGGAACTGATCCGCGATCACGTGGTTCACGAGTGGGCGCCCCGGGTCCGTGAGAATCGCCTCTAGATCCTCTTCGTCAATCTCCCCAGAGAAAATATTGTTGTCGAACGTGGGTACCGAGACGATCGCGAGAATGTCGCCGGTGTGAACGTCGACCACCACCGCGCCCGCGAAGAGTGATCCCCCCATGGACTCCAACAGAATCTCTTGCACGCGCTCCTGGAGCGGCAGATCGATCGTCAGCTTGATCCCCTGACCCGGTGTGGGATCTTCAGAGATGAGCTCGCGGATTTCGCGACCGCTTGCGTCCACCTCTACCTGGCGACGCCCCGGAACCCCACGCAGGCGGGGCTCATACCATGCCTCCACACCCGTCTGGCCGATCTGGTCCGATAGCCGGTAGCGGTCCGACTGCAAATCGTCGAACTCTTCGCGCGTGATCGGGCCGATGTACCCCAGCACATGAGAGAGCGGCCCATCATTGTCGTAGAGGCGCTTGGCGACGGTTTCGATCTGCACACCTGGTAGGGACGCACTGCGTGCCGAAACCGCGAAGACGAGCCCTTCGTCCGCATCTCCGACTAACACCACCGGCAAGAACGGATCGATGCTCCGTCGGCCTTCAAGGATGCTGGTCTCAATTTCGAATTGAGGCACGTTGAGTAGCTCCGACAGTCGCGCCGCGACGTCCCGTTCCGATCCGACCGGCACGTCCGCTGGCACGATCGTGATCGCGAAGGCGGGGATGTTTTCGACCAACGGATTCCCGTTCCGGTCCAAGATCAGACCGCGCACGGGAGGCGAGTCGATCGTGCGGATCCGATTGATCGTGGCCCGGGTGTCGAACTTCTCGTGATTGAGAATCTGCAGCCGCACCAACTGGATCGTGAGGATGCCGAAGAGCAAGACGACGAAGAAACCCAGGAGCCAGACCTTGACGCGTAGCGGGCCCTCGTCTTCGATGACGGGCCCGGACATAACCGGGCGGCGACGGTCCGAGAAGAGGCCCATCAGATGACCCTCGGCTGCGCGCGCGGCGTGGGGAGGCGGACCAGCCAGTACGCGATCAGCCCGATCAGGACGTTCACGATGACGCTCGGCAGCATCCGATCAGTCACCGCTCCTAGCCAGTCGATGCGGGATCCGGCGACCTCGATGGCAACCGCAAGAGCCGTGAAGTGGAGAAGTGTCGCCACGATGACGATCGCGAGAGTCCAAGAGTATTCGGTGCGGATCGTCATCTGGACGCCGCTCGTGATCAGGCCTTTGAAGGCGGCGAGCACCACGATAGGAGCGAAGGCGCCAATCGATTCCGCAGTCCCTTGGAAGCTCAGGAGGCCGATCAGCAGCCCGGCCACGGGCACGAGCACCATCGTCTCGGAATCGCCGCGAATCACTGCCCAGCAGCACAGCATCACGAGCAGGATGTTGGGTGCAACCCCCAAGATCTCGAACGCGGGCACCGCGGAGGTCTGAAGCAGTACGAGCACGAGGAGTCCGACGACGAGGATCGCCCACTTCATGGCGTTAGATCCTCTTCCCCCGCCGCCTCCTGACCGAGCAACTCCTCCTCGGTCGGTGGTGGGATGGGTTCCGGACGGAATGTCACCTGAATGAGGACCGACTCAAGCTGATCGAGCGGCGCGATTGGGCGTAAACGGATGCGCTTGAACACTTCTTGGGGGGAGCCTTCCGCCGAAGCGACCCGGCCAATGGGGATTCCACCGGGGAGCAGCCCTCCGAACCCAGAAGTGACAAAGAGATGCCCAGGCTGTATGTCGGTCGTCTGCGCAACGAATTGCACATCGAGATTGCCCAGCGTGTCGCCGCTGATTACCCCCTCGGTGCGCGACTGCTGATGGAGGCCTCGCAGGCTGCTGTCCGGGTCCGTAATCAAGCGCACAAACGATGAGTTGCTCCGAGTCACCATGATCACCCCCACCAGACTTCCTCCCGAAGCCAGCACGGGCATTCCTACCTCCACGCCATCGCGGCTGCCTCGGTTGATGCCAATGACCTGGCGAAGCCCGGTGAGATCCCGCGTCACGAGCTCCGCCGTCACGAACGTCTCTTCCGGATTCGCGAGTTGGAGGGCGGCGAGTGATTCGCGGCTACGCAGCGCGATCTGCTCCTCGCCCAGACGGGCGATTTCGGTCTCCAATTGCTCGATGCGGTTCCGCAACGCCCGATTCTCATCGTCCGCGCGGTCGAAGTCATCGATGTTGCGTACCAGATTGGCGACGGGTTCGGCGCCTTGACGGAAGGCGCGCTGCACCGGACCGAAGACCGCCGAGGCGGCGTCCTCTAGAGGTGAAATTGCGCCGGTTGCGCCAAGAGCCGCCAACACCAGGATCAACAGGAAGACCCCAGTCAGCCACTGCCCCAGGCGGGAAGTGAGAAGAGCCATGCGTCGATCTTACCGGCGGCCTCGCCACACCGTCATTTGGGAGCGAATCTTGGTCAGCATTTCTGCCTCCTCCAGGACCTCCGCGCAGCCCCGCACCACCGAAGTGAGCGGATCTTCCGCGACATAGACCGGGAACTTCGTCTCTTGCGAAATTCGCCGATCGAGTCCTGCTAAGAGAGCTCCGCCGCCCGCCAGCGCGATGCCCTGGTTCATGAGGTCGGCCACCAACTCTGGTGGCGTGATCTCGATCGTCTGTCGGACCCCTTCGACGATCGCTCCAACGGATCCACTGAGCGCGTCGCGCAGCTCCACGCTGCTGATCTCCACGCTCTTCGGCAAGCCCGTTGCCAAGTCGCGCCCCCGGAGAACCACGGGCTTTTCGCGCTCCAGAGCAAAGGCACTCCCGGCTTCAATCTTAATCTCTTCTGCGGTCCGCTCGCCAATCAACATGTTATGGACATGACGCGCGTAGGCGATGATGTCCTGGTCGATCTCGTCCCCCGCGACCCGCGTGGACGTT
>Ga0209501_10002228_pt1 | contig 20590 bp, 20 predicted proteins | sample ArcticOcean_MG_C_4_FD_187434 | JGI IMG/M metagenome (GOLD analysis project Ga0209501, IMG submission 187434) | Marine microbial communities from western Arctic Ocean - ArcticOcean_MG_CB4_134 (SPAdes) (version 2) | ecosystem: Environmental > Aquatic > Marine > Oceanic | place: Arctic Ocean...
CTCGGGACTCTGACTCCGGGCGAATACGAGGTTCGGGTTCATCTCTCAGAGGAAGGCGATCCTTGGACGAGCAATGATTGGGATCGTGTCTACACGATTGTCATCGCTCAGGTTGCTACTGCCTGAAATGTGGTTGAATCGGCGTTCAACCTTTGATGAGGCTGCAGATTCGAGCCGTCATGGCGTCGAGTTGCAGTGCTTCGCCGCCACCTTCGACCATGCGGAAGTCGGTCTCGGCCATGGCTTCGGTGACCGCCAGTTTCTGCGCTTCGTCGAGGAATGCGACATCGCCCAGCCCTCGATGCAATTGGTTGACCATGTCGGTGCCGGCCAAGCCGTACTTGTCGAGCAGCCCCTTGAGGCGGCGGCGAGCCGGCTGGAATCCGTCTTCGCGGCAGGCCAGCAGGTAGCCATGCAATTCCTCTGGCGGGGCTGTCGCGGTGGTCTCGTAGATGAGGTCGCGAGTGACATCTTTGCTGAGTGAAGCGGCGACCTGCAGGGCAGTGATGGCTTTTCGCAGGTCGCCCAGACTGACATGCGTGATGGCTTCGGCCGCCTCCGTATCGAGATTGATCTCCTCGGCGACCGCAACACTCTGAATCATCTCCATGACTTGGTCGCTGGCCAGCGGTCTGAATCTGAAGACGGCGCATCGCGACTGGATCGCTTCGATGATCTTCGAGGAATAATTGCAGGACAGGATGAAGCGACAGGTCGCCGAGTTCTGCTCCATGATGCGCCGCAGCGCGCCCTGTGCATCAGGCGTCAGCGCGTCGGCCTCGTCGAGGAAAATCACCTTGAACGGAGTCCCGGGCACAGGCGCGGTCTTGGCGAAACCCTTGACTTTGGTTCGAATGGATTCGAGCTTGCGCTCGTCACTCGCGTTCATCTCGAGGAGATTCATGCGGTAACTCTCACCGAAGACATCGCGAGTGAGGGCCAAAGCCGCAGTCGTCTTTCCAGTACCCGGTGGCCCAGCGAAGAGCAGGTGTGGGAATGTGCGCGTTTCGGCGTAAGCCTTGAGCCGGTCGACCACCGCTTTCTGGCCTTTGATGTCGGCCACCGTCTGCGGTCGATGGCGTTCAACCCACATCTCACTCATGGCACTCCCTCTGCCTCCCGCGTCGGGCGCCCTTGAAGGTTCGGTTGTCTCTCCGGTGGGAGAGGGACCCACCGTCAATACGATTCTTCATCGGTCGGGAAATCCCTCGCGCGAACGTCGGATATGTATTGTTTGACGGCACTGTCGATGGTGTCTCCGAGGTCTGCGTAGCGGCGTAGGAATCGTGGACTGAAATCCTTGGTTATGCCCAACATGTCGTGCAGGACGAGAACCTGTCCGTCACAATCCGCACCGGCTCCTATGCCGATTGTTGGGACTGTCAGCGCCTCGCTGACCGAGGTTGCGAGGTCGGCGGGGATTTTCTCGAAGACGATCGAGAAGCATCCTGCGGCTTCGATGGTCTTCGCATCTTCGAGTAATTTCTTTGCCTCGGCGCCTCCCTTGGCACGCACGCCGTAGGTCCCGAATTTGTAAATCGATTGTGGCGTCAGGCCGAGATGGCCCATGACTGGGATTCCGGCGCTGACGATGCGCTCGATTGATTCTGCGACTTCAGCGCCGCCCTCGAGTTTGACAGCGTGGCCGCCGGATTCCTTCATGATGCGGATGGCGGAATCCAGAGCGGTCTTGGAGTCGCCCTGATAGGAGCCGAATGGCATGTCGACGACGACGAGGGCGCGGTCGACTCCATTGACCACGCATTGCGCGTGGTAGATCATCTGGTCGAGCGTGATTGGCACTGTGGTTTCGTTGCCAGCCATCACGTTCGAAGCCGAGTCGCCGACGAGGATGACATCAATGCCAGCGCCGTCGACGAGGCGGGCGAGCGAGTAGTCGTATGAAGTCAGCATGGTGATTTTCTCACCCGCCTGTTTCATCTCCTGCAGCGTGTGGGTCGTGACCTTCTTGGCTCGGCCTGCAATTGCCATCTCGATACCTCCGGGCTCTGCCGAGTGAGGTTGTTGGCTTGAGTGTTCTCAGTCGGCTGAGCGGATGAAATACCAATTCGACAGGGCTTGAGTAGCCTTGTTCTTCGGCGAATTCAAGATCCGGAAACCGCTCAGAGAGTGTCGTCTTCGTCGATGTGGAGGTCGCCTTCGAAGACGGCGACGAATTCGTGGATGTCGAGATGACCATCGTGATTGACATCGATGTTATCGAACATCGCCATCAAATCCTCTTTTTCGAATTCGTCTCCGAGATCATCGATGATGGTCAAGAAGCGCTTCAGAGCGACCTCGCCCTTCTCGCGCTGGCTCAGCCTTTCCTCAGTCTCAGGAATCATCACAGCGAAGAGCATCGGCGCGAAGATGACGGTGATGATGGCGACGAGGATGATCGCTGAATTCGTTGCCTCGTCGACGAGTTCGAGGTCGAGTGCGATCAGCGAGGCGGCGATTATCAATGACAGCCTCGCTGACAGAAGCGAACCAGCAGCAATCGATTCGCGCCAGCTGAAAGCGAAGCGGAAAATCAGCGCTGGCACGAACTTGACAGCGATGGCAGCCCCCAGAAGCAGTGGCACGAGAAGTCTCGCTTGTTCCGACGAAGCCAGTTCCCGCAGGTTGAATCCGACACCGACCAGGACGAAGAAGATCGGAATGAAGAAAGAGAATCCGAATGCCTCCAAATCACGCTCGACCCGCCGCTCAGGCGAAGTCGTAAGCAGTGAAATGATGACTCCAGCGATGAATGCACCGAGGATCATCTCGGTGTTCAGCACCTCGGCCAGAACGATGAATCCGACCATCAGCGCAAGACTCGCACGCAGTTTGATCTGTGCAGTCGCGTGCGACAGATCCTCGATCAGGTCCGAAATCCAGGGTAGGTTCCCGAGCACCTTACCAGTCCGGTGTAGTGCAGCGAAAGCGAGGAAGAGCAAGAAGACGAGAAGCATCTCGACCTCCAAGCCACCCTCTGAAAGATAGGTCGCATACAGAGAGATCAGCAGCATGGTGACGAAATCGGCGAGTAGCGCCGTCAACAGAATCGTCTGACCGAGCCGCGTATCACTCAGATGGCGCTCCTTCAGAACAGGCAGAACGACTCCAAGAGAGGTCGTGGAGAGAATCAGGGCCATCATCCACGGATCATCGACGAAACCCCATCCGACGATCATGAAGGAGAGGAAAACCGAGGTCGCAAGGGTGAGGCCGAAGGAGGCGGGGCCGAGGAAGATAGGGTTCTGGTAGAAGGCGAGGTCGACGCGGGCGCGGGACTCTTTTGCGATCTTGTCAAGCGCGTTGAAATCGATCTCCATCCCAGCGATGAACATCAAAAATGCAAGTCCGAAATCACGCATGAAAAGGATTACATCGCCGTCTAGCGAGACCAAATCAAGAACGCTGGGTCCAAGAATCAATCCGGCGATGATCTCTCCGACGACGATCGGCAATTTCACTTTAGAATTCCTTGACAGCAGAATCGGCACCAAGAAGGCTGCCAGCAGAACGAACATCAGAGAAATGAAGTTCTGGTCGACGATTCCTTCCGTGGCCATACTAATCCGACCCTGCTGAATCGCGTGTGCTTATGCAAGGCGTGTTAATGTTGTGAAGTCGGAAATGTGAGAATCGTCGATATCAGAGATTCCCCGAACTGCTCGACGATTTGACAATCCGGCGACATCGAGGTGTTTCACAGCAGACTGGCCTCGAGGCGAGGGACGAGGGTTGGGTTTAGAAGTGGGCCTCGCCGCGAGGGGGCCATGACAATGGTCATCGAAGTGGACAAGATAGCGACAGTGCATTACACGGGAACTTTCCCTGAAGGCGAGGTTTTCGACACCAGCGAGGGGCGAGACCCTCTGACATTCCTCGTCGGCCACCAGCAGATGGTTGCTGGCTTCGAGGATGAGATGCTCGGTGCTGCTGTCGGCGAGAAGCGCGAGTTCACTCTGACTCCAGAGCGCGCTTATGGCGAACGCGATGATGGCGCGATTCAAGTCGTTCCGCGCGAGCAATTCCCTGAGGATATGGAACTTAAAGTAGGCATGGTAATGGCAGCGCAAACCGAGCAAGGTCCGCTGAAATTCAGTGTCGCGGACATCACCGAAGAGAGCGTCACTGTGGACTTCAATCACGAGATGGCTGGCAAGACTCTACGCTTCGCAGTAGAAGTCGTCGATATCCGTGATGCTGCTCCTGAGGAACTTTCCCACGGCCACGTTCACGGCCCCGGCGGACACCAACACTGAGCCATTTGCACGTGTCACGCGTTCTGCGTGCATGCGAATTGTTCATCCTCGACGCCTTGCTGGCGAAGCGAGGATGAGAACCACCGCGCTCGCTCTGGCTTGCCTGATGTTCGTAGCACCGCTCGGCGGCTGCTTGGACACTCTAGGAATTGGCGGAGGCGACGGGGGCGGCCTTTTCGATGACGAACCGGAGCCGTTGCGGATCAACCATATTCAGGTCAAGGGAACCCATAATTCGTACCACATCGAGCCATTTGGACCGACTGTGCGGGCTTATGATTACACCCACGAGCCCCTCGATGTGCAGGCTCGGGAACAGGGCGTTCGACAATTCGAAATCGACGTTTGGTGGGACCCTCGGGGCGAACTGTATGTCTACCACAACCAATACGATGTGCGAAGCAATTGCGTGACTTTCGAGGACTGCTTGACAACACTTCTTGGATGGTCAGAGGAGAATCCGACCCACGTGCCGCTGATGATCTGGGTCGAGCCGAAAGAATGGGTCCAGACGGGCACTGACCTACCGACCGTCATCCAATTGCAGGACATGCTCGGCAAGATCGAGGAGGAGATCAGTCAATTCTGGCCGCGCCAGAAGACCATCACTCCCGATGATGTTCGCGGGCAGGCTGACAATCTGTCGGCAGCGGTGACGGAGGATGGCTGGCCGCTGCTCGAGGAATCCCGAGGCAAGGCGATTTTCATTCTCCTCGCCGGCGGTGAAGTTCGCGACGATTATCTCGAGACTTTTCCTGGCTTGGATGGCTCATTGATGTTCACGATGTCCCAAGAAGGCACACCGACTTCTGCAATTTTCTCCAACACCGACCCCGTAGGCAATGGTGATGATATCCGGCGGCTCGTCGAAGTGGGCTACATCGTTCGCACGCGAGCCGACGATACCGAGAATGGTGAGGCTGACAATAACGACACTGCGCGCTTCATGGCGGCGGTTTCGGTCGGCGCGCAGTCGATCTCGACGGATTATCCAGCGAAGGTCGATGGCATCGATTATTGGATCGAGATCCCCAACGGCACGCCAGTCGCCTGCAACCCGCTGACCGCACCGACCTGGTGCACTTCCGAGGACATCGAGTCACTGGTTTAGGTGGTCATCAAACTGCATTTCATCTAACCACGCAGCCTCGTCCTCAGCGTTCCGGGCCTCAGACAGATTAGCGATGTCCTCTTCGTCAAGGCTCTCCAATTCCACTAGTCCATACACCGTAGGATGCAGACCTATTCCACTAGCGGCTGCAATCCATAGTCCATAATTGTAGGAATCTGGAAAGACTAGTTCAAATTGGCCCGTTAATGACACCCAGTTGAGGATGTGGAGGAGATACCATACGCCAAAGAATGAGAGGTGGAAGATGCTCGCCTTCTTCCCGAATTCCCAATCTCCTTGTAGGGAATTGTACCACGTGACTACGAAGGTTGTTACGAAAACCAGTGGTAGGAGTGGGAACATCAGCCATTCGATATATTCGAGAGGAGTCAGTCCCCATTCGGAGTACAAAGAGAGGCCATCTGTGAGGACTAATGCCACATCTGAGAAGGAGTTCCGTAATGCCTCAAACCCAGATCTTTGCCACCAGCTCCAATGAGAAGTAAATCCGACAAACAGCCCGACAGAAGAGATGGTCAAGACTTTGATTCTGGGGAGTACATCGAATCCATTCGTTGTTTCTGGCGCCTCTGTGGCTTGAGTCGTTTCGGGCTTAATCTCGGGTTCCGGCTCGTCCCCAGGGGTTGCTTCCCACCAACCCTCCTCCTCCTCCTCTTCCATATGGTTGGGTTGAGGGGGCTGACCATCAATCATACTCCGGCATCGAGGGGCGGAGAGCGGAATTCAGAGCTTGGCGACGACTTTCATCTCGACGGCGATCGCCGTCGGCAAGGCGCTCACTGCCACAGTCGTGCGCGAGCACAGAATCTCTCCGAAATACTCGGCATAGACCTCGTTGTAGCCGGCGAAATCACGGTCCATGTCAATGAGGAAGGTCAGGCAGTCGACGACATCCTCAAGCGAGGAACCGACGTCTTCTAGGATGATTTTGATGTTCTCGATGACCGCGCGCGTCTGTGCGCGGACATCGTAATCGAGCGGAATCCCATCATCATCCTTGATCGGGCCACCGGGAATCTCATCGGTTCCGGGATGACGTGGGCCGATTCCACTGATGAAAAGCAGGTTTCCAACCCGATGCGCATGTGGGTAAGCACCGACCGCAGCGGGCGCATTCTCGGAGAATAGCGGACCATCGTTACTGGTGAGGTTGCCAGCGACCTTCGACCCAACCACGCCACCCACGATTCCACCTACCGGTCCGCCGACGGCAAAGCCGGCAGCGACTCCTGCGGCGCGGCCGGCTGAGCCGACCATGGATTTTCCATAATGATCGTAGAGTCTCTCGACGAAATGATCCGGTGCCTCCATTATGCCCTCGATCATTTCGATTCGACGCATCAAATCAGGATGATCCTCTGCACTCGATTCATCCTCGGCAGCCTCGCTGTCCGTCGATTCGTCGGTCATTCGAGCATCCCCTTGTCGAGTACGTCGCGGTCTCCTCGATAATACTCCACATCGTCCTCGTCGAACTCCTTGTCGCCGAACGAACCCGCCGTCGGCGTCAGCGTGATGACCGCTCCGCCCGCACCGTGCAGCGCTTCGTAGGCCAGCACCTCTCCGGAGTAATTGTTGTGCTGGCCCATCGTCGCCGCCATCCACCAGGCCGGCTTGTAGGCGACGACCTTGTTGACGCGCATCTGGCCGTGGATGTCGCGGCTCAGTTGGCTGATGTCCTCGAGCCGACCATCCCCGAAGAATTCGAGGATCTTGCGATTCCAATCATCGTCCTTCTGAGAATGGATGCGGTCGTCGGCTTCATCGATATGCTCGGTGAACATCCGATTGGAGAGACTCGCAACGACGACGACGACCGCCTTCTTGCCCTGCGCGACCAGAGTGTCGCGCGCGGCTTTGCCGAAAACGATCGTCTCAGCTCGATTCGCATACATGTTGCTCGAGACGATGCAGGCTGGAATCCGATTGTCTGGATTCAACAATTGCAGCGCGACGACCGAGCCCGTGTCGATTGGGAAGCCTTCGTAATCCACGGTGCGCGAGTGAAGTCCACGTTTCGCAGCCGCCGCAGCATATCCATTGGCGAAATCGACATCCATCCTGAAGTCGTACGGCATGCTGCCGAGGTAATGGAAATCGTCGTCGACATGGGTCCAAACCGGGTTTTCGAGCGCTTGAATCTGATGTCCAACTATGCTCGGCCAAGTCGTCGAGTAAATCAGTATCAAATCGGCGTCACTCTCCTCGATGCGTTGCCGGCATTCATCAAATGCCGCACGGAGCTTTGCGTATCCATCATTGAGTTCTGGGGCCAGAAGGGGTTGGGGGTGAGGTGGGCAATAGATGCCGAAGAGAATCTCCGGTTCGTCAGATTCGCTCGCGTCAGCCATGAAATCACCTACAGAACGTACTCCCGCGTCTCGTCATTCGGGTCCCAACAGGCGATCACGTTGCCGGTTCCGATGACTGATTGATAGCCGTAAATCTCGGCGGAATATTCGGGGAATCCCATCGCTGCCATCATCCAAATCAGCCCGCCGCCCTCGGTTTCCGCCATTGTCTGCTCGGTGAATTCCGGCATGATATCGATGACTTCGCGGCTTTTGCCTTCACGCATCATCTCGACTATTTTCATATCCCAAACATACTGACTATGGTTGTAGATATGCTCCAGACTCATGTCCTCGGGCAGGGGTGCTTCAGTGACGAAGTGTCTGTGGGAAAGGCTGTGACTTGCTACGAGCACGACGCGCTTGCCGCTTTCTTCGATCGCTTTTGCACAGGCGTGGCCAAGCGCGCTCGCCTGCTCGACCATGACTTCAGGCGAGTAATAATGCGTGTTTCGGCACGATGAGATGGTGACGATTGGCTTGTCCCATGATGGGTTCAGAAGGTGACAACTGGTGATCGTGCCGTAATCGACGCGGAAGTCAGGATTGGTCATCATCTTGGTGATGATTCCCGAGTCGGATGCCTCGTCGCGCATCGATTCCGCGAGTTCGACATCGACGGTCAAGTCGTAGTTGTAGCGGAACAGATTGGGGAAGATCGGGTCGACTGACTTCGACTTGAATCGAGGCAGTCCGAGGAAGTGAGTTCCGATGTAGGTCTGCCAATGTGGGGTGAAGATGACGATGACATCGTAATCGATGTCTTTCAGTTTGCGCGCGAGGCGTTGGTAGCCCCAACGCAGGGTCTCCCAGCCGCCTTCGGAATATGCCTCATTCTGCTCAGGATTGTCGGCGTAGACGAGGTGCGGAGGGTGTGGTGCGAGGCAACCTGCGACGATTTTCCCCTCTGCCATCGAGTCCTCCGACTCTCCAACTGCTCTTGAAAGAGTCGATACGGACTATTCAGCATCTTGATGTGGGGGCGGCTCACGCTTCGAGTCATGAAGTGGGATGAGCCGCCGCTCTGGCCGGTCGCCGCGCCGAGCATGGCTGGATTCGCGGCTGCCTGCCTGCCTTATCTGGCCAATGACCCTCGCTTCATCGAGGGCTCGCTGCTCGCTTCCTTCCTAGTGCTGCTCGCTCTGAGCCCTGCTATCCTGCGAGCCCCTGTCGGCAACGCCAGCAGACTCGAGTTGTTGGTCGGAACCTGGGTCGGTATGCTCCTCTGCTTCCTGCCACAACTGATCTTCTTCGTCTGGTTCATTCCTGTCATCCTCTTCTGGGTGGCGCAGAGCACCTACATCTGGAAGCGCAACTATCCACCCTTCCGCATCGGCATCTGGCTAGGTTCCGGTGCGGTCTCAGGCTTGTTCACCGGGGGCATCTTCGCCCACTTCTTCCTCTGAGAATGAACCACAGAGAGACAGAGGTCACCTCGCGCAGAGCGCAAGTTGATCGAAAACACAGAATGATAACGAGGTGAAGCCTCAATGGTTGGAGGGGCAAGATGCGTCATCCAAGAGAGTGGGGCCAAGCCCGCGGGCCCGCTGATTCATTCACTCTCTGTGTTCCCAGTGTTCGCTGTGGTTTCCTTTCTTCGCAGGAGGCCTTCAATGACGATACCGACGATGATGAAGGCTGGAAGACTGGCTAGCAGTGCGGTGTAAATCAGTTCATCATCGACATAATGAGGAGTGATTCGCACTTCACCGAGCGTCCCCCCCTCTGGCGATTCGGCAGCGAGCCGAGCGAGAATCAAGTGGGTATCGAAGAGGTTGTCTGGCAAGACGGAGAATTCGATGGATTCACCCATTGGAATCTGCAATTTTTCGTCGGAATTCGAAATCGAATCCCAATCGATTTCGCCCCGACTCGTATGAGCCTCCACCGAGCGTAAATCGACCAGCATGACCTCGACCGAATGTTCTCCGACATTCTTGACGGTCATCGTCACCGGATGATTCAACGAGTGAACCTCAATGGCATCGATCACCACATCGCCCTCACCGAAGCGGAAGTTCGGCTGATCCTCATCGACCCCAGCGCCATCGACGACACCTATCATCAACCAAGACGAGCAGAGCAATGCAACGCCGATCGCAGCGATGGTCTGACGCCTGTCCGGAAGCAGAGATGCCAAGCCATTCTCACGCCGCGCCCGCACGATTGGCTGCACGGCGTGAACGAATCCGGCGGTAACAACAGCCATCATCAAGCCGGGAATCACATCGAAAACCCAGTGGATTCCGAGATATTGAATCGAAAATAGGTAAACGCCGAGATTCGCCATGATGAACAAGTCAAACTCGCGATGGCGCCAATCGGAAATCGAAATTCCCAATTCGCGCACGTGTAAGCGATTGATCATCAGAAGAGAGGCCGACAAGCCGATGTGCAAACTCGGAATCGAGTTGTCCATCGGGTCATTGTCGATGAAGAATCGTAGAGTGAAATCATCGTGATACAACAATGCGTCCATTCCGGGGATGTACGAGGAGGTCACTTCGACGTTGAAGAAAAGGTAGAGTGGAACGCTGAGGATGTAGATCAGGAAGTAGTTGAGTGCCGCTTTGTCCGCCATTCGCTCGTCTCGGCTGAGCATGTAATACATCGGGCTGAACCAGATGATGAAGAGGTACATGAAGAGGTAATGGCCCGACAGAATATCAGTCAATAAGTCGTTTTCAAAAGCCTCTTGAACCCGCAGAGTCCAATCTCCCTCAATGCTCCATAACCAATGCGTGAAACCCCCTACTCGTGCCTTCATCGGCTCATTGTGGTGGTCTATCAGCGCCTTGTAGAGGAACATCAGGGCGTAGAGAGCGATGTGCCAGCCGTAGCCCTTCTCGCGGATTTCGCGAGGTAAGTCGCGGAGTCCGACTCTGCTTTCCGGCTCGTCTCGGGTGAGGAACCAATGGATTGGCAGCGTCATCAGCAATAACGCGCCCATCGAAGTTCCATAGGGACCGATGGGCCAGTTCATCAAACCGAATCGGCTGGCTTCGCTTTGAAATAAGTTTAGATTCAATATTCCTCGAAAATTATCATCTGGAGGAACCTACGATTGCGGAAGGGCTTCACTCTTCTGAATCAGCTGCTTGGGTTGGCGAAGTCAGAATGCTGACTTCGGGCAGGAATGTAGCGAGGACGCCGACCATTCCCAGCACCATCGACCACTCGAAGAAGGCGGCGCGGGCGAGCAGTGGGCTGTCGAGATTGGTGCAAGTCTGGACTCGCATCAAGTAATCGTCCATGGCGCTGAAATCACTCGCGGTCGTGACCATCTGGCCGATTGTCACCATCATCAGAATCAAGCAGGCGATAGCCACGAAGCAGGCCACGACGCGCGGATAGAGCAGGCTTCTGAAGGCCGGCTCGACCACCGCGAGCCGCCAAGTAACGAAAGTGACCAATGCGGCCCAGATCACTCCACCGTAGAATATCACCATGGCTTGGGCGATGTGGAGTTCCATCTGTTGATGCCAAGGAGTGAAGGCGAGCCATGTCAGTGCAACCCCAGAGAAGGCTCCAGGCAGAATGGCGATTCTATTGCTCCAGATGAGACTCGGTGAGGTGTCATTACCGAGCATGAAACGATCGCGCAGAAGGCCGAGTTGGACTGCCCCGAGAGATAGTAGAAGACCGGCGATCGAAAATCCGATGGTGAATGGAACACCTGATTTCGGGTTCACATCGGTGTCAGAGATGAAGGGCAACCAAGGGTCACAACCCGACTGAACCCAGAGTGCATAGCAAGTCACCAATGTCAGCAGGACAGTGATGATTGTCGACTTCAGAGTTATACGAACGAAATCGGCTTCGAGGATGCTTCCCACACCCTCCGCTCAGGACTTCCGACCTTAATGCGACTCCCCAACGATGAAGTCGGAATGGGGTCTCTCGAGCGACATGGATGAGCGCGTGGATGGGCACGAGGTATGGCTCGCTGAATGCGCCAAGATCGGCTTCACACCCGAACCAAGACAGTTCGAAGCCGGCACGAGAACCAGTCAGGACGCAGCCTCGCAACTCGGCTGCGAGGTCGCAAACATAGCGAAATCGATTGTTTTCAAGGGTCAAGCGGGGGCGGTCGTGGTAATCACCAGTGGAGCGAATAGGGTCGAGCGAAAACGCAAGGTGAAGCGACTTTTGGGCTACAAACCGAGCATGACAGAAGCGAATTACATCATCGAGAACACCGGTTACGCGCCGGGCGGAGTACCACCTTTCGGGCACCTCAAACCGTGCACCATTCTGATGGACGAAGACCTCTTTCAATACGAGACCGTCTGGGGAGCTGGCGGCTCGGCTGACACCGTTTTCCCGATCGAACCCGAGTATCTGCTGAAACTCTCCGGGGCGATCGTCGGGGATGTCAAGCAGTAGGTGATTTGGTGGTCGTCGCGCGCCTGGTAGATGCGGCTGCTCGGCTGCGCGACGATGTCGAGCCCTTCGCTGACGCGCTGGTCGAGGGGGCTTTGGTCGATTGTGTCTACAATCCTCTTGCCTATGCTTGGCAGCCGCACCGTGCCTATCTCGAAATGGCAGGGGTGGGCGGTGCGAAAACGCTGCTTCTGGGGATGAATCCCGGGCCGCACGGAATGGGTCAGATGGGCATTCCTTTCGCGGCCACGGCCATGGTTCGTAATCTTCTGGGGATTCGTGATCTGCACGTCGGGCAGCCGCGAACGCCGCATCCGAAGCGGCCAGTCAGTGGGCTTGATTGGCCGAAGGAAGAGGTCAGCGGAACTCGGCTCTGGGGCCTCTTGGCCGAACACTACGGCGATGCCGAGAACATCCTCTCGAATGTCTTTCTGGTCAACCACTGTCCATTGATGCTTTTCGCGGGCGAGCGAGCGACCAATATCACGCCCGACAAAATCGCGGGTGAGACGGCTCGCGCGCTACTCGCGCGCTGCGACGACCACCTGCGGGAGGTCGTCGAGATGATGGAAATCAACACCGTCATCGGCGTCGGCAGATTCGCCGAGAAACGCGCCGCCGCCGCACTCTCAGGATCAAAGGTCGAAGTCAAAACCTGCTGGCACCCAAGCCCCGCCTCGCCCCTCGCCAACAAGAATGGCGGGAAAGACTGGCGAGAAAATGTCCGATTGGTCCTACCCTAGGTAAACCAAACAAACCAAAGAGGTCACAGAGGCACAAAGAAGTGGTGTAATAGAAGGTACCAGGCAACCAGAATCATCTCAATTTCGGGAAATCACTCAGAGATAAGCGATGAATCGCTGCCTCGCGCCTGTGCCAGAATCTCTGTGTTCCCTTGTGTCTCTGTGGTTGAATTATCGGCGCTTCGCACCGGTGAATATGTCCTTAAGTGAATCATCGTCATAGAGCAGGTGGTCGATGCCATGTTTATCCCCAACTACCTGATGAGAAATGCCCAAGAGTACGCGAATGAACCCGCCTTGTCGTGGAAAGATTCCGCCGGCGAATGGGAGACTGATTCGTGGAGCGATTTGGCTGCATTCTCCATGGATATCGCAAAATCGTTAATTTCGTTGGGCTACGAAGCTGGTGAGAACCTCTCGATCTACTCCTACAATCGACGTGAATGGTACGGCGCATACGCTGCCGCCCAAATGGCTGGTGGAGCCGCGGTCGGCGTCTACCACACCTGCTCTCCGGATGAGGTCGAGTGGGTTGTCGGCGACTCTCAGTCGAAGTTTGTCTTCGTTGGCCACAATCCGATGGACGGCGACGATACGGGCAAGATGCCAGTCCATCGACTACACGCTGCATTGGCGAATCTGCCGAATGTCGAGCATGTCATCGTCTTCGATGATGTCGAGGTGCTCGACCATCCGAAGATGATGAGCTGGTCAGAATTCTACTCGATGGGAAATGCTCTGGACGATTCGGTCCTGCACGGTCGGATCGAGGCACTTTCGGCTGACGATACCTGTTCGTTGATCTACACGAGCGGGACGACAGGAAATCCCAAAGGTGTCGAATTGACGCACGGGAATTTCGAATTCGAGTTGGGAGCGACATCGGAGATTTTTGATTTCAAGCAAGGCGAGCGCTACGTCTCCTGGCTGCCGCTCGCACACGTTTTCGGGCAACTGGTCGACACTGGATATTGCGTTCGACAAGCGATGCACCTGCACATCGTCGACTCGCCGGTTCATGCAGTCGATTATGCCAAAGAGGTTCAGCCACATCTGTTCATCGGCGTGCCGCGCATTTACGAGAAGATCTACTCAAACGTCAAGGCGGCACTCGATGCCAAGGCGATTCTGCGGATTCTGCTCAAAATTCCAGTCATCAGCGGCAAGATCAAGGGCAAATTGAAGGCGAAGATCGGATTTGCTGAGAATCGCTTCTCGATTACCGGCGCGGCTCCAATCAACCCCGACATTCTGACGCTTTTCCACAGTTTGGGCATTCCAATTTTCGAAGGCTACGGAATGACCGAAGACACGGCTGGTGCGACGCTGAATTATGCTGGAAACAACAAGATCGGGACCGTCGGAAAGCCCTTCCCAGGCACCGAGATGAAGGCGGCTGCGGACGGCGAATTGCTGATTCGTGGACCTCATGTGATGAAGGGATACTACCGCAATCCTGAGGCGACCGCTGATACCATCGATTCAGATGGATGGTTGCACACCGGCGACGTTGGGTCAATCGATTCTGACGGATATGTCAAGATCACCGGTCGCAAGAAGGAGATCTATGTCTCGAGCGGAGGCAAGAACATCGCTCCGCTCGTAATCGAAGAGACCTTCAAGGTGATTCCAATCATCTCGCAGTGCTTCCTTGTCGGCGATGGTCGCAAGTATTGCAGTGCGCTGTTCACACTTGATGCGAGTGTCATTCTGCGGGACAAATTAGGTATGGACCCGAATGACATCCCCAAGGATCCTGCCAAGCAATTTGCGATGCTCGATGAACTCGGACACCCCTTCTCTGACTACACAGGTAGTGCTGAGGTGCGGGCAGAGGTGCAGGCGGCTGTCGATGAATTGAACCAAAAATTCTCAAATCCTGAGCAATTGAAGAAATTCGCGATTCTGCCCCGTGATTTCACCGTCGATGATGGTGAATTGACGCCGACGGTGAAGATTCGACGCAAGCAGATCAACGAGAATTGGGCCGACGTCATCGAAGCAATGTACGCAGATGCTTGAGGCGGTGAGAGATTGACGCCAGAGGCCTGGCTGGGTCTGGCAACCGTTCTCGTGCTCGGTGCGATGTCCCCCGGACCCTCGGTCGCGGTGGTGATTCGCAACACGATGGCCGGCGGCAAGCGGATGGGAGTGGCAACGGGAGTGGGCCACGGAATCGGCTTCGGTGTCTACGCCTTCTCGACCGCAGCCGGCCTCTCGATCGCACTCGCTGCACATCCCGCCACAGAGGAGGTGCTGAAGTGGGGCGGTACTGTGCTGCTAATCTACCTCGGAATCATGTTCCTGCGGCACGCCAAGGCTGGGCCGCCCGGACCTGTCGACACTGAGGCTCACGGCCCGAGTGGAAGGGAAGGCTTTGTTCAGGGCTTCATGATCGCGCTGTTGAACCCGAAGATCCTCGCTTGGATGATGGCGATTTACGCGCCCTTCATCGAGCCAGATGCAAGCCTGCAGACCTTGCTAGGGATGGGAGCGTTAGGCCTCGCCATCGACGGCACTTGGTACGTCGGCGTGGCCACAGTGCTATCCGATACCGGTGCCATCGACAAGTTGCGTGCGAAGGCGCATTACATCGACGGCGCGATGGGTGTTCTGATGTTCGTCTTCGCCGCACTGCTCATCGGTGGCGTCTTCTGAACAGGCTTGCTACAGGTCAGAAGTTGTTGTACATCATCGCCATCAATCCGAAGGTCATCCAGAAGGCTATGAAAGCCGGAGCGATGCCGACGACCATGCCGATTCCGAGTTCTTTCCGGTTTTTGATGAAAGCTCCAATCATCACCGCTGGATATCCGAGAAAGAGGATGATTGGGGTGAGATTGATGAGCAGTTCGAATTCCCAATCAACGCTTTTCCGACCATCGACACTTGCTTGTTCTGGCGTTTTCGTCGACTCTGTTGCATAAGTGAATTTGTCATCTTCGAAACTGACTTGTGTCCGATATCGAAAATCCTCTGAACAATTCATTTCTCTCCACGACACTCCCGAATCATCGATGTTGCTCGAAGCGCGTTCAATATCGACCCAGCAGGATATCCACTGATTGTCGGAGCTGAAATCGATGCTGGTGTAGAGCCATTCATCCCCCTCTGGATCTGGGTCGATTCGGAGGTGATAATCGGCTGTCCAAGTGTGGTATGTGTACCCATCGATCTCGACATCATCACCAGCAACGAGGTCATCGTCCCAGCCGTAATAATAACCATCTACTCCGAATTCTGACCCCCCCGCAAGACCGCCCATAGCCGCGCCTACGAGGATAGGGATGAGCAGGAAACCGATGAAGAATGGCTTCCATTTGAAACGCTTCTCCTCTGCCTCGAGCGCTGCCGCATCCAACTCGAAGATGCTCTCTTGAACGGTCGCGAACGAGGCCACATCACCGGTGAAAACCGATGTGCTACGCCCCGATCCCTGCGCCTCGTCAGCAGCATTCTCGCCGCTCGCACCAGACTCGCCAACCCCCAACCACACACTTCCTGCTCAGAGCAGGACAACCGGCAGTTGAAAGAGGATTTCCAGAACGACGGCGAGCGCATTGGCTTCCATTCGTGCCGGTCGCTCGCCATTGCCCTCAGGCGGCGAGAGCCGTTGCAACTCCCCGGAATCGAGCCAGAACGAGGTGCAATCAGGGCAGCCGTCAATCTCGATAGGCTCCGTCAGGCTTCCATCGAGCCGCTGGAAAGCGAAATTCCGAACCAGCATCTGAGCCTCGCAGAATGGACAGTCGAGGGCAACTGGCGTGCCCTCGTCGGTGAAGCCTTCGTGCATCTGGCCCAGTTTCTCAGCACAGATCACAGATTCAGCGGCGTCAGCATTCAGAAGCATCCCAGCACAAGTGTCGCAGTGGAAGATGCCGTTGCGTGTGAAAGCGGAGCGGTCGGACTCTTCGGGCGGTACCAAACGTGCGCCATCTCGGGGGCAGAAGCGGTCCTCCTTGCCGGACGTCATCAACCTTGGACCGACTCACCCACCTTCAACTCTCACCCGTCATCGGGCGATTCTGTCACCGTTTTATTCCGGCCTTGAAATAGTGTCGAGGACTCTTGCTTGATATGGCTCAATCCTGCTGGTGTGGACACTCGACTTCTGACTACATCCACGGCTGTGCGATCTGCTCGGTTCTCAGCCGACATATGACGGGATTGACGGTCGGAGATATTCCTCGCGGCGATGAAATTGAATTGATGAACAAGATTCTGGCTGAGGGCCGTGGACTGACCGAAGAACAACGATTTTCGCTGTTAGTGAAGCGTTTCCAAGAGAATTCGGAGCTCCCGAGGTCGTTTCGGACGAGACGCGGTCCCGCGATCGGGTGGTCCGAGGATGACGTCATCACATGGCAGCAGTTTCTCAGCGTATATCAGCAGTATGGCATTCATGAGAATCAGGTTGACCTACCCCTGCCGGGTGGCTCGACACTGAGCGTTCTTGCCGGTGGCAAGTTCGCCATCGACGATGTTGCTCTGCATGGGAAATTACCTGTCGTCGATATCGGCATCTGGCTGACATCGACTGAACGCGCCGGAGCCGTCAATGATTGGAAGCGCCTCCTTTTCGCGATGTCCTGCAGCACCCGAGAGTTGCTGCCCGAGTACGAACGAGATTGGGCGGAATGGTATCGATTCACTTCTTGGCATGGTCTCGAGCCGCCGGTTCAAGATCTCATTCACCGATTATCTGCTGTGGATATCATCCATCCATACATGAAGTGGATGAGGTTGATTCAGCAGGATACACAACCCGAGGCGCAGAGCAGGAATGGATTCATCGATGCCAACCCTGCTCTGATGCAATCTGAGGGTGGGGCTGCATCAGCGAATTGGGAGTGGATAATCGATAATGGAGATAGGGTGTTTCAGCAATTGATGGAGCGATTCATCACTCCTAAACTGGTTGTTATGAACGACCGACTTCACCTGCTGGGGCTGGTCAACGGGCAGCCGGCTCCGATTCCACTGATGGTCGACCCGCAGCTTTGGCGGCTGCTGATCTCGTGGACGCTGCAGCCGCCAGAAAGCGTCGGTGAAACCCTCTTGAAACGACTGTTCTGGTGCTGGAATTCGCCGTACTCCGACTGGACGCCGACCAGTGTCCAGCGCAAGTCGGCGCTGTTTCTGCGCACGGCTGTCGAAGGGCTCGGCGAGTTCTCCTCGCTCGAGCCAGTCGTTCTGAACAGAAATTCCTACGGTCTGCGCGTAGCTGGTCGCAGCGGTCTTCACTACGTCATCCAACCGACCGCTGACCCGCGGAAATTCAATGTCCTCGCGGTGCCGGAAGAAGAATTCATCGACGATGCTCTGTCGATGGGAATCTCAGTCTGCATCGACTCGAATTCTAACAAGAACCTCCCCCCTGGCGATATCGCAGCCAGTTATCTCTTGGCCCTCCGAAACGACCTGACCTCGAGAGCCGCGATAGTAACTCTCGACCACCTGCTATCCTTGGTTCAAGCGAAGCGGAAAGTGATAATGTCGAAGAGTGACAAGGAACGCTGGTGGGACTCTGTCAAAGACGGATATTATTGTCACGATGATGAAGATGAGGAGGATTGGGAGGAGGAGGATGACGAGTTCGAATTCGATCCGGAATACGAGGTCGTGGATGAAAGACCCGATGCGCAAGCCCTCGAAGATGTACGGGAGATCATCCAAGAGCAAGTCGTGGCTATCGATGAGAATGACGAAGTCGGTGTTCGGATGCGGATGGCTCTGCAACAATTGTTCCAGCGCCTCGAAGAACAAGCTGAGGAGGCCGCGGAATGAGTATATGCCGAGGCTGTGGACACCGAAGTCCTGACGACTGGTGTTCTATCTGTTCGATGCTGATTCCGCTAATCACTGGCGATACCATCGGCATAATGCCCCAGGAGGGGGAGATTGACGAGGTGATTTCGGAATTAGGGCAAACAAGGGGTTCGGAGGCGAGATTATGGCCTATTTTCCGCCAACACGAGGCCGACGATGCCGACTGGATTGAAACCGAGATAGTCCCGAATCGAAGCCAGTGGATAATCGAGCCACCTCCCGTTTGGACTCTGGATGACCAGAGTCGTGCTGTGATACGTGCGGGACCCGGCCAGACCTATCCGACTGAGATAATACGGCGCTTACAGAGGGGCGGCATCCTTCCGGATGGCAGTTATCTGACTTGGCAATCCGGACAATTCTACTACGATGGCAAACCGACGAAGATACCGTTCATCAGTCTTGAGAAGGCACTCGCTCAAAGAGACGCAGACAAGATAGACTGGAAGAAATTGTTGTTGTCAATCGACCTTGCAACCTCCGAGTTCGACCCGAACATGATGAATGCAGGCATGTATGGGAATCGAAGACGGTCACGATATGGCCGAGAGGTGACCATGCACCCGTTCATTTGTCTCGCTGATATAGATGTCATAGAGAACCAAAGAGCATTCTGGAGATCTCTATCCTTCGCGAATCGATTCAATCAGAACATGAATCTCCATATCCGAAAATCAGACGTTGAGGACACAGAGTGGATTCAACGATGGAATGCTGAGAAATTCGGTAGTAGCATGAGGCCCGAAGAATTCATCGTCACCAGAACTCTCATCATAGTCGACGGGAAGCTCTTCCTGAAGATGAGAAAGGGTGCTCGATGGAGTCGTATCCCACTTCCTGACGATCCCAAGATATGGGCACGAGTCGTCACTTGGGCGCTCTCACCACCGAGTCATGCAGACCATCTGAATCTCAGGTGCCTGCAATATGGCTTGTTCACCAAGACTCCTGAATTCGCCCTCGACGAAGACAATCTCAGAGGCGTGCATTTCCTACGCAGCATCATCGAGCAGAATGATAAAATCGAAATCGACAGAGGCAGAAGTAGGATTTTCATCGAAGGTTCTTCGGGTGTTCTCTGGACAGTGAAACCAGGAGATGGTCCACACAACACGCGTTTCAGCGTTCGAGCCAAGAGCGTTGACAACGTCCCATTGGACCGAAGACGGCGAGAGAACATCTGCGTCGTCGAAACGCGTGAACTCAGAGAACTGGTTCTCGGCGACGCTATTGGAACAATCGTACTTGCGCTCTTGGATGATCTCAAATCCCAAGCTCATATCGGCACTATACAACCGATTCTGCATGAAGCGAGGAGGATGCGCGAGCGCCAGGATGTGCGAGCGGCTCGCGAGCGCGATGAATTACGGATGCGATTGCGAGAAAATCGCGCAGAGCAGCTCATCAATCGAGCGACTATCACATTTCCAAGGCTTTGGAGTGTCTTTCTGCGCCGACCTCTAGGCTCGCGGATGACCTTCACCGCGATGCGAGCGAACGCTGCGAATCTTCACTTCGACGGTTGCGAGACTAGCTTCTCGACCAGAGGAGGTCTCGATCGAGCAATCATCTACGCGATGCTGCGCAACAGTGGCTGGATGAGAAATCAGGCAGAAGAGCAGCGTCGCGGTATTCTACGCGTATATCGACGAGAGAAAACCGGTTCAGAGGATCTCAATCCGGCGGTCGAGGAGATTGCGGATATCCTAGAGCCGACGATCAATATCGAAGAGAGGATCTGTCTGGTTCCCCGACCGGTCTGGACTTACTTCGAGCGCGGCAATCCCGGACCGGGCCAATTGCTGCCGAATACCGATATGCCGCTGTAAGGTGGGGAGTGCTTCGATTTTCGATTGGTGATTAGAGACTGAGTAAATTCACTCTTCCTCTTCA
>Ga0209501_10002229_pt1 | contig 20589 bp, 23 predicted proteins | sample ArcticOcean_MG_C_4_FD_187434 | JGI IMG/M metagenome (GOLD analysis project Ga0209501, IMG submission 187434) | Marine microbial communities from western Arctic Ocean - ArcticOcean_MG_CB4_134 (SPAdes) (version 2) | ecosystem: Environmental > Aquatic > Marine > Oceanic | place: Arctic Ocean...
ACCTTCAATTAGTGCTGACCCTAAATATAAAAAATCAGTTAAAGAAGCTGCAGAATGGCTGGCTAATTCAATTTCTTTAGCAGGTTGTGAAAATATTGAGATTATTCCCACAAAAGGACATCCAATTGTTTATGGAGAAAAAATAATAAATCCTAACCTTCCTACAGTTTTAGTCTATGGACATTATGATGTACAACCACCGGACCCTTTAAGTCTATGGGACAGTCCTCCTTTCAATCCAATTATAAAAAAAACTGACATACATCCACATGGAGCAATATTTGCTAGAGGTTCCTGTGACGATAAGGGACAAATGTTTATGCACGTTAAAGCCCTTGAATTAATGATTTCTAACAACAGCCTTCCTTGTAATGTTAAATTCATGATTGAAGGAGAAGAAGAAATTGGAAGTGATAATTTAGAAATTTTTATTCGTGAAAACTCTGATCGTTTAAAAACTGATGTTATTTTGATTTCAGATACTGGAATTTTAAATAACAATCAACCATCAATAACAACAGGATTAAGAGGTTTAAGCTATATGGAAGTTAAAATTACAGGACCTAATCGTGATTTACATTCTGGTTTATATGGAGGTACAGTTGCAAATCCGATAAACATTCTTTGCGATATGATAAGTAATTTAAAGGATGATAAGAATAGAATTAATATTCCTGGATTTTATGACGACGTTATTGAATTAACTGAAATTGAACGTCAAGAAATGTCAAAGATTCCTTTTAGTGAGGAATCATTCAAAAAATCACTAGATATTAATCATACATCTGGTGAGGTAGGTTTTTCTACACCTGAAAGAAAATCTATCCGCCCTACACTTGATGTAAATGGAATATGGGGTGGCTACACAGGTGAAGGAGCTAAAACTGTAATACCAAGAGATGCATATGCTAAAATATCAATGAGATTGGTTCCAAATCAAAATTGGGAAAAAATCAGTATACTTTTTGAAAAACACTTCAAAAAAATTGCACCACCATCAGTTAAAGTTGAGATTACTACTCATCATGGAGGACAGGCATATGTTACTCCAACAGAAAACATTGCATATAAAGCAGCTCATATAGCTTATGAAAAAAGTTTTGGGAAAGCTCCGTTTGCTGTAAGAGATGGGGGAAGTATTCCTATTGTGCCCCTGTTTGAGGAAGTTTTAGACTGCAAAATAATTTTAATGGGATTTGGACTAGATAGTGATGCTATTCATTCGCCAAATGAACACTTTGGGTTATTTAACTTTTTTAAAGGAATTGAAACGATACCTCATTTTTATAACAGCTTTGTGAAATTATATAAAAAATAGCATATCATAAATCTACCATAAACAAATCAGAAGCAATACCATCAGATAAAAATTTAGATTTTTTAGTGACATGAAGATGATCTCCATCCCAACACAAATCATTTGAAAGAATTCGGTTCTTGGAATTTTTCTCAAGGTAATTTACAAATTTTTTTCCTATTTTTTCTCTTATTATTTTTAGTGAGACACCTGAAGACGTTCTCAATCCAGTCATAACTATTTCATTAAATCTATCTTTTAAACTTAAGTGTTCTTCAGTAATTGGTAGCTTGTTTTCTCCAATAGACTTTATATAAAGATTATTTTTATTTATATTCCAGCTTCTCATATTATTCCCATCAAAACTATGAGCGGATGGGCCAATTCCTAGATATGGTTTGCCTTTCCAATACCCATTATTATTAACTGAGTAATTCCCTGAGTGGGCAAAGTTAGAGAACTCATAATTATCGTATTTCTTTTTCTCCAAATAATTAATCATATGATGGTATTGTTCCTCAACTTCAGATTCTTCAATTAATAAAACCTCACCTAAAGCAACCTGTTTTTTCAATACAGTTTTAGACTCTACTGTAAGTGCATAACACGAAATATGTGGAGGATCATATGAAAGAGCTGTATTCAAATTAAATTTCCATTTCTCAATATTACTATTTGGCAATCCATAAATTAAGTCAATAGAAAAGTTTTTAAAAATAGATTTTACTTCTTTCATAGTTTTAAAGGCCTGATCAGATGTATGAGCTCTCTTCATTAATTTTAGATCATCTTCAATGAAAGATTGAACTCCTATACTTAATCTATTAATTTTATTTTCTTTCAATCCATTTAAATATTCTATAGAGGAATCATCTGGATTCAGCTCTAAAGTTATCTCAACTGAGTTAGAAACATTAAACGTTTTCTTAATCTTTAAAATAAATCTACCTAGTAATTCTGGACTTAAAAGAGAAGGAGATCCTCCACCAAAATATATACTATCTATTAATTCATTTTTAAAGAAACCCGCCCTTAACTCCAATTCTCGATACATAGATTTAATTATAAGATCCTGATTTTTAAATGATGTTGAAAAATGAAAATTACAATATGTACAAGCTTGTTTACAAAATGGGAAATGGATATAAATATCTGCCATAACTAACTATTAAAATCTTTTTTTTTTAATACAGAAGGGTTTTTATTCACATATGCAGACCATCCCGAATATTTTTTTTGAGAACTAAAAGAATCTCTATTATAAAAATGGCAAACTGCAGCTGCTAAACCATCAGTAGAGTATAAATTTTTTGGTAAAACTTTTATTTTAAATAAATTCTGTAACATTTTTGCTACTTGTTCTTTAGAGGCATTACCATTTCCTGTAATTGACATTTTAATTTTTTTAGGAGAATATTCTCTAATAATTAATTCTCTTGATAAACCTGCAGCCATAGCAACACCTTGGGCCCTTCCTAATTTCAACATAGATTGAACATTTTTTCCAAAAAAAGGAGCTTCAATAGCTAATTCATCAGGATGATATTTGTCAATTAGCTCAATTGTTCTGTCAAAAATTAGTTTCAATTTCGTGTAATGATCTTTCTCTTTTTTTAATTGAAGTTCGTTTAATTCCAATAAATTTATCTTTTGACCTACTACACTAATAACTCCAAAACCCATTATAATTGTTCCAGGATCAATTCCAAGTATGATTATTTCTTTCTCTGTCATTCTAAAATACTAGCTTTAATTTTGATAGGTAAAGTAAATTTAACATTAACATAAGAGCCTACATTAGTTTTAATAGCCGGTAACGCTTTTGGGAGGTTCTTTACAATCTTAGTGATTTGTTTTTCGAGATTAGTCACTTTGTTAAATACTTCATCTGAATCATCAAATCTATCAATACTAAATAATCCATTTTCATCAATTTTTATAACCACAATTATTTCAGAATAAAAAGGTTCTGAAGACTGGACTTTTAAGGATACAAGACCTGAATAAATCATATTCAATAAATTTTCTTCAAAACACTTTTTTTGATCATATAAGTCTAATAAAACATCACATTGTTCAAAAGATGGAGGCTGATCTTTTTCAGACCAGGTCGATGCAAGTTTAATTTCTTCATAAGAAACTTTTTTGGTATCTATAAACTTACAACCAAAAAAAGAAAAAATAAGCAAGACAATGCTAATCCCTTTGAAAAATTGCATTTAATTATAATAATTTTGAATTCCTAAATTACAACTTTTACCTGAACCCTTTTTTTAATATTATTCAAAAGTTTACTTTTATCAAACAAATATAATAATGGATCTATTTTATTTAACCCTAAGCTTTTTATTCATGGTATTAGGTTTAATTGGATGTTTTTTTCCGATAATTCCTGGACCTTTAACTGGATGGTTTGGTTTTTTATTTTTATATCAAATCGAACAAATTAAAACCAATAAAACACTTTTAATTATAACATTTTTAATAGCATTATTAGTTTTTTTGGTTGATTATATAATACCTGTCATAGGAACAAAACTTTTTGGAGGATCTAAAAAAGGTGTTATTGGGGCTAGTATTGGATTAATTATTGGGATTGTTTTTTTAGGTCCTTTCGGATTACTAATAGGTCCTTTTCTAGGGGCTTTATTTGGTGAATTAATTAATGATAACAAAGATTTTGGTTTGGCTATTAAAGCATCACTAGGTACTATTTTAGGATTAATTAGCGGGTTCATTTTAAAATTTTCAGTAGCGTGTGCTTTTTTTGCTATATATATATTTAAAGTATGGGAATTTAAAGACTTATTTTTTTAACTTTATAATCCATCTCATATTTATTTAATTAAGTTACCTATATTGATTTTTATATCTTTGTTTTATGAAATTATTTTTAATAACCACATTTTTACTAGGCTTATGCTTTGCAGGCATAGCTGTTAAAATATGGGGGAAAAAAAATGGTGAATTTGCTGGAACTTGTGCCAGTCAAAATCCATTTCTAAATAAAAACAGTGAGCCTTGTGGCATGTGTGGCAAGCTTCCAAAAGACCAAGATTGTAAAACCCCAGATCCTCAAGCTAACTAAAGTTTGAATTTAGGAAATGAATTTATGGAAGAAGAAGAGTTGATTTTTCAAGCCAAAAGAAATAATCAAAATGCATATCAAGTTTTATTTGATTTAAATTGGGAATACCTATACAATTATCAACTCAAAAGAGTTGGAAATAGTCAAATAGCCGAAGAAATATCAATTCAAACATTTACTAAAGCTTTTGATAGACTGGATTCATTTGACTCAAAATTTACTTTTAAAACATGGTTGATTACGATATCTAAAAATTTACATGTAGATCAATTAAGAAAAGAAAAGTCTCAAAAAAAAATACACTCTAACCCTATTGATGATTCTAATACTCTTCAAATAATTGACAGTATGCCAAGTCCAGAAGAAGGTATGATTAGTGATCAAAATCTTGATAAGCTTTTAAGTACAATTAAAAGTTTAAAAAAAGAATACCGTAAAATTCTGCAGCTTAGATTTTTTGAGGATTACAGTTACAAAAAAATAAGTTTAGAACTCAAACAGCCATTGAATACAATCAAAGTAAAAATACTTAGAGCAAAACGTCTTCTAGCAGAAAAATTAGGTAAAAATGAATAAGATAAAAAAATTAGGTCCAGGGCTTCTTTTTGCAGGTGCGGCAATCGGTGTTTCTCATTTAGTATATTCAACTAGAGCTGGAGCTGATTATGGATGGAGTCTGTTTTGGGCATTTATTCTTATAAACCTTTTTAAATATCCTTTTTTTGAATATGGTCCTAGATATGCAGTAGCAACTGGTGAAACACTTTTAGATGGTTATGCAAAATTAGGTAATGGTTATTTATGGGGTTATGCTATTTTAAATACTGCCAATATGTTTACTATTCAAGCAGCCGTAACAATAGTTACAGCTGGTCTTGCTGCTCATCTTTTTGGAATTAGCACCAATCTAACCGCATGGGCCTCAATTATAATTGTAATATGCTCATTTTTATTAATAATAGGGAAATACAAATTATTAGACAATCTCATGAAGCTAATTATTATTGTTCTTTCAATTTGTACTATAATGGCTGTAAGTGTTGCTTTTATGAAATCAAACACATATCCTCCATTTGAACAGATATTACCAAAAGGTTCAGGATTATTGTTTTTAATTGCATTTATGGGTTGGATGCCAGCCCCTATGGATGTTTCAATTTGGCATTCAATTTGGTCAGTTGAAAAACAAAAAAATACATCTAAAATTAACCTTAAAGAAAGTCTATTTGATTTTAATGTTGGATACGGAGCAACAATATTCTTAGGAATATGTTTTATGGGTCTAGGCGCCTTAGTTATGTATAATTCTGAAATCAGTTTTTCAAATCAAGGTCTAGTTTTTGCAGGTCAATTAATAGAGTTATACACACAGAATCTTGGCACTTCAACTGCTGGTATTATTTCATTAGCAGCTTTTACAACTATGTTTAGTACTACCATTACCACACTAGATGCTTCACCTAGAGCATTTTCAAAAACCCTACAAATTCTAATGAATGATAAAAGAGATTTTTATCTACAATTTTTATTTCTTTTAGCAATAGGAACAATTGGAATTTTTATGTTTTTACAATCTGAAATGGGACTTTTAGTTCAAATTGCTACAGTTTTATCTTTTTTAACTACTCCTTTTTTTGCATGGGTAAACTTCAGATTAGTTACCAGTAATCATATGCCTAAAAAATTTCATCCAAATAAATTCATGCGTTTTTTAAGTTGGTCAGGACTCGTGTTTTTAACCACTTTCACTATAGGATATTTATTTAGCTTGTAAAGAAGTTTTGTATATTTGAAAAAAATACCATTGAAGATTCTAGAAAAAAATGATGATGAAGTATTTAAATATGAATGGAATAAAGTCACTCTTCCAAAAAAAAACATGACTCAAGTAATCTCTAAAAATCAAACTAGAATTTCTAAGCCTAAATGGATCAGGGTCAAGTTGCCTACTGGAAAAAAATATAATGATTTAAGGGGGCTTGTAGATAAATACAAGCTAAATACAATTTGCACATCGGGTAGTTGCCCTAATATGGGAGAATGTTGGGCAGAAGGAACTGCAACTTTTATGATCCTTGGTAATATTTGTACTCGGTCGTGTGGGTTTTGCGGAGTAAAAACTGGAAGACCATCACAAGTAGACTGGGAAGAACCAGAAAAAGTGGCTCAATCCATTAAAATAATGAAAATTAAACACGCAGTTATTACTTCGGTTGACCGTGATGATTTAAAAGATATGGGGTCAATTATTTGGGCTGAAACTATCAATGCTATTCGCAGACTAAATCCAAAGATAACCTTGGAAACATTGATACCCGATTTTCAAGGAAATCAAAATATTATTGATAGGATAGTTAAGGTATCCCCTGAGGTGGTTTCTCATAATGTTGAAACAGTAAAAAGATTAACACGTCAAGTAAGAATTCAGGCAAAGTATAACAGAAGTCTTGACGTTCTTGCCTATCTAAAAGAAAAAGGTGTTAATAGAACTAAGTCAGGAATAATGCTTGGTTTAGGTGAAAAAGAAGATGAGGTATATGAAACATTAGATGATTTAATTAAAGTCAATGTTGATGTTGTTACATTGGGTCAATACCTTCAGCCTAGCAAAAAACATCTTCCAGTTACTTCATTTATTACTCCAGATATGTTTAAAAAGTATGAAGATTACGCATTAAATCTTGGGTTTAGACATGTCGAAAGTGGGCCTTTAGTAAGATCATCTTATAAGGCCCATAAACATATCCATTAAACATTACAGTATTTTATTCAGCAGGTCTAACCCATTGAACTACTCTGTTTACCTTTCCATTAACAACATCAAGTCTTTCAAATACGTGTTCTTTCTCAGTACTTCCATCTTTAAGAAATCTTTCTTCAATAAAATTAATAGAAACAATAGTATAATTTTCAATTCCTTCAATTGCAATTGGGGTAATATTGGTAAGATTTCTTTTAATTGAATCATAAGATGAAAGTCCCTCAACAACAAAATTGATGTCAACATCCATAGTGCCTGCTAATACTCCGGGGTGAAACGTAATTGTATCAGTGGTATTATTTTTTATTAATTCAATATCCATATCAGCATAACCATTATAAACATTCAAAGCAATGTCTACATCACTATCATTTCCAATAAGAGCTTTAGGTGAGTTTTCAAAATTATTCCATACACCACCTGTCTTATCTAAAACAACAGTTTTTTGTGTACAACTAACAAATAGTGTAACATAAAAAATATTTTTTTAATTTTTTTAATTCTGAATATAAAAGTATGGATTTAACTTTTAACTTTAATAAAGGACTCTATTCTTTGATTAAACACTAATTCTTCATTCTCTGAGAAAAAAGTCAAATTAATCGGAATATAAAAAAGTTTATCTGATTTTAAAAAAGAGGAAAGCCTACCATAATCTTTTTCAGTAGTAAGTATTAGAGAACTAGCCGCTTCATTTTTTATTTTTTTAATAGATGTTTTATTAAAATTATAGTGATCTCTATATTTTAAGTGATTAAAAATAATATTTTTAGAATTTAAAAACTCTACTAAAGGTTTAGGGTTAGCTACGCCAGTAACTAAAATTATTTTTTCATTTTTAAGCTTATCAAAACCTACCTTTTCCTTATGGTTAATAATACTTTTTGAATAATTTATTTTTGTGAAAAATATCTTTTGACTTGATGAAAGCTTACATTTGTTTTCGAAATCAAGACGATCTTTTTTACTAATACCAGATGGACATTTAGTAACTAAAATTGTTTCTGATCTTTGTTTTCCTTTTGCAAACTCTCTTAAGCTTCCATAAGGAAATGGGAAATCATCATAAAAAGGTGATTTATAAGTTGTTGTTAGTACAAGATGATTTGGAATTATCCACCTATACTGCATTACATCATCAAATATAAGTAAATTAATTTTAGAATCAATTTTTAAAAACTTTTTCGCAGCCTTTACTCTGTCTTCTCCTACTGCTACTCGAATTTTTGGATATTTTTTTAAAAACTGAAATGGTTCATCACCAATTTCTAATGCTGTACTTGAAGAATTAGCCATTATAAACCCACTTGATTTTCTTCCATAGCCCCTACTTAAAACTCCAATAAATTGATTTGTATGATATTTAGAAATCAAATAATCAACAACTATAGATTTCCCTGTTCCACCGATTGATAGGTTACCAATGCCAATAGATGGTATTGATGTATGTTGGCCTTTAAAAATTTTAATATTAAATAATCCATTCCGAATTGATAATATTAAACCGTACAACATTGCTATCGGAAATAGTAATCTTCGAATCAATTTCATCCCCTGAAAGATAATACTATATTTGTACATTAAAATTAAAAATGCAGATTCAAGATTTTATTAATATAATCGAAGAATGGGCGCCTACTTCCCAAGCTGAAGATTTTGATAACGTAGGACTGTTAGTAGGTAATCCAAATTTAAATTTAACAGGTGTTTTAATTACTCTTGATACTATAGAAAAAGTAGTTGATGAAGCCATTAAAAAAAATTGCAATTTAATTGTTAGTTTCCACCCTATTATTTTTTCTGGGCTGAAAAAACTTACAACAAATAGCTATGTTGAAAAAACTGTTTTAAAAGCGATAGAAAATAAAATATCTATATACTCAATACATACATCCCTAGATAATCATAATGAAGGGGTAAATTATAAAATATCAGATAAATTAGATCTTAAAAACTCCAAAATACTTATTCCTAATAAGGAAAATAATCATATTGGAATGGGAAGAATAGGAGACTTAGAAAAATCAGTAGAAGAAAAAGAGTTTTTAGAATTTATCAAAATTCGAATGAAAACAAACTCAATAAGACATAGTGGTTTACTTAATAAAAAAATTAAAAAAGTTGCTGTATTAGGTGGTTCTGGAGCATTTGCAATAAAAAATACAATTGAACAAAAAGCAGATGCATATATAACAGCAGATCTTAAATATCATAATTTTTTTGAGGCAAATAAACAAATAGTTTTAATTGATATTGGTCATTACGAAAGTGAGCAGTTTACAAAAAATTTAATACATGACTATCTTATGAAAAAATTTCCTAATTTTGCCATCATTTTAGCGAGTACAAATACTAATCCAGTTAACTATTTCTAGCATGGCCAAGAAAAAAGAAATTTCAGTAGAAAAAAAACTTAGATCTTTATTTGATCTTCAATTAATAGATTCTCGTATAGACGAAATCAGAAGTGTAAGAGGAGAACTTCCTCTAGAAGTAGAAGATCTAGAAAATGAAATTGCAAGTCTTACTAGTCGTCTGGAAAAGTTTAATTCAGAACTTCAAGACTATCAGCAGCAAATTGTTTTACAAAAAAACAATATTCAAGTTGCAAAAGAAGAAGATAAAAAATACGAAGCAAACCTTAAAAATGTTCGAAATAACAGGGAATACAACTCTATTCAAAAAGAGCAGGAGTATCAAAAGTTAGAAATTGAACTTTCAGAAAAAAAAATAAAAGAATTCCAAGTTAAATCTGAACAAAGAACATTAAGCATTGAAGAAGTTCAAGGTAAATTAGACGAACGAACTGATCATTTAAATGCTAAAAATGAAGAATTAAGCTCAATAATGAGTGAAACTGAAAAAGAAGAAAAATTACTTCTCAAAAAATCTAAAGAATTTTCAGAGAACATTGAAAAACACTTAATTGCTGCCTATCATAAAATCCGATCAAGTGTTAGAAATGGTTTAGCTGTTGTTCCTATTGAACGAGGAGCTTCGGGAGGATCTTATTTTGCAATACCACCTCAAACACAAATGGAAATAGCTTCTCGTCAAAAAATAATTACAGATGAGCACAGTGGTAGAATTTTGGTTGATGAAAAGCTTGCTGAAGAGGAACGAGATAAAATGTTATCTATTTTCAAAAAATCCAAATAACTTTTTAAATATTTTACTTTATTTAACTAAAAAAATCATATTAATCTTTAGGTAATTTATCACTTGTAGGTGGAGGAGAAGGTTGATTTGATGGTTTTTTTGAGTTTCCTTTTTTAATTCTTTTCAATAGATCTTTCTTAAAAGCCTCTTCTGCATCATATAATTCAATCATTTGTCTGTTTGAAATAATGTTATAAAATTCTTTAACATATTTAATTTTTATTTCTAAATATCGTTGCTCAGTTTTAAGCATAACATCTATCACCTGCCCTAATTCATCATTATTCATAGATGATTTATTATTTTTATACTTTCTCATTATATTTTTACTACTATCACGAATAGATCTAATCTCAGAATTGTATTTATTATAAATCGGCCAAAAAACTTGAGCCTGATCAGGTGACAATTCAACTTTATTAGACATAAAAGCGATTTTTCTACTTTGCATTCTTTCATATCTCTCTTTTCTATCATTTTTATCTTGAGAAAATATAAAAAGTGGTAAAATTAATATTATTAGATATTTAGTAATCTTCATTTTGATAGTTTTAAGTTTACTCTATTATTAAATCATAATCAGTATTGTTATCAATTAAATATTCTATATCATCCGTAAAAGAATAATCTTCTTCAGGGAGAAATTCGAACAAATATTCCTCATCTATTTTTTCGATTTCAAAATCAACAATGTCAGCATAAATTTCATCATTCAAAACACTCTTACTTTTCAATTTTATATTGATTATAGTATTCCATATGATTATTAATGATAAAGATGCTAAAACAAAAGCAGGAGCAACAGTTTTTAGATTGAAATACTCTAAAAGTTTTGAATTAAAATTCAAGTTTTCGATTCGCTTATGAATATCACTTTTAAGTTGAGTAAAATAATTATCCGGAACACGAAATGGTGTAGTATTATCAAGTTTCTTTATATCAGTATTTTGTTTCATCTATTTAATAAGATAGTATAATCATAAAAAGGTTTAATTTTCTTTTAAAAATTCTTGAATTTTATTTTTTGCATGATGATAATTTGCTTTTAAAGCACCCACAGATGTTCCTAAAATTTCAGAAATTTGCTTATATTTCATTTTGTCAAAATATTTCATATTGAAAGCTATTCTTTGCTTAGTGGGTAATGTTAGTGTAGCCTCTTGTAGCTTTCTTTCAGCATCATTTCCGTCAAAATATTTTTCAGATTTTAAATTACTTAACAAACCCGAAGACACCTTATGTAAAGGTTCAAAAAAATATTTTCTTTTCTTTTTCAAAAAAGACAAAGATTCATTAGTTGCTATTTTATACATCCATGTGTATATTTTAGATTGTCCTTTAAATTTACTTAAATTTTCAAAAACTTTAATGAAGGTGTTTTGAGTCACATCATTAGCGTCTTCGTGAGATATTAATATTTTTCTAATATGCCAATAAATTCTTTCCTGATAAAGATTAATTATGTAATTAAAAACAAAATTTCTTTTTTCGTTTTTTTTTAACATAGCCAATAATTCAACATCTGTATATTTATCCATTTCGTGTTTATGAATACATTTAATTCAAAATTAAAGACTTATTGTGTTTGATTTTTTAAACAATAAAAGGTTTAATTTAAGAGTTTTTTTTTCAAAAAAAATTCATTCCAACTTTAAAAATGAATAATTTATTTTTTAGAATCTTAAACAATCTCTTTTTAATAAATTTATTGCCAAAACAAAATTTGCGTCCATAATACTCCAACTAATTCCAACCAATTATATATATATCAAAAACCTCACTTACAACAGTGAGGTTAAAATGTTGAAAGGTAATATTTTACTATATTAAAATAAGCAAAAAAATAGAGTATATTGGAGGATTTCTTAGCTTCTTTTGAGTTAACATTTAAACTTTTTATTATGATTAAAAATATCTTTTTACACTTTTCTAAAGCATCTCTATTGGTCGTGTTTCTCCTTTTTTTAAAGTCTTGTGAGGAACTTAAACCTATACAATCGAACCCTAAATCATTTCCTCCCAATATGATTATTTTTATTGCAGACGATGTAAGTTGGGATGATTTAGGGTGTTATGGAAATGATCAAGTTCAATCACCAAATATTGATTCATTGGCTGGAAAAGGAATAATTTTTAAAAACGCTTATCTCACTACAAGTTCATGTAGTCCTAGTCGAAACTCAATTATAACTGGACGTTATCCACACAACACAGGTGCCGCTGAATTGCATTCCATGCCACCCATGGAGATGATTTCCCTGCCAGAAATTTTAAAATCTAAAGGTTACTTCACCCTTCAAGCTGGGAAATTTCATATGGGGGATTATGCTATAAGAGGGTTCGATGAAGTACACGATGATCAAGAAATCAATGGTTTTGGCGGAGAGGAGTATTGGGAACACGCAATAGAAAATATACCTAAGGGCAAGCCATTTTTTATGTGGTTTGCGTCAAATGATGCCCATAGGGGATGGGGAGAAAATGAGTTTTCGGGTATCCATAATCCAGATGAAATCAAAGTACCTGAGTATTTAGTAGATGGTTCTGAAACCCGTTTGGATTTGGCCAATTACTATGATGAGATTACCCGTTTTGATTACTACATAGGCAAGGTAGTTCAAAAACTAAAAGAAAAAGGGGCCTATGAAAACACAATTATCATTGTCATGGCGGACAATGGAAGACCTTTTCCTCACAGCAAAACACGTGTTAATGATCAAGGCGTAAAAACACCTTTTGTGGTTCATTACCCTCAAGCTACTGCCACTCAAAATTCAGTGAGTCAAAGTTTGATCAGTACTATTGATATTGCTCCTACATTAATCGATCTTGCAGGAATTGAACCGAAAGACCATTTTCAAGGTGTAAGTTTTAAAAAGCTACTATTGAATTCCAATCAAAAACACAGAAATTATGTTTTTGCGGAACACAATTGGCACGATTACGAGGCTTATGAGCGAATGGTAAGTAACGAACATTATATGTATATCAAAAACGAAAGACCTCAATTTGCGCAGCGAGGGCCTTTAGATGCCGTTAACAGCACCACCTATACTGAGTTAAAACAAGCCCTTTTGGATGGGTTGATTACTAAGAAGCAAGCTGATATTTTTATGGCCCCACGTCCACAGGAAGAACTATATGATCTTATTGCTGACCCTTATCAGTTTAATAATTTGTTATTGGGTGAAAATATTCCTTTGGCATATCAAGAATTAAAACAAAAACTAGAAGAATGGTCCGTCTCAACTGGAGATAATTTACCTGAGAATATGACTCAAGATTGGTATTTACGTGAACCTTCAAGTGGATATGAAATTGGTCTAAATGGGGAGAGATTTCCTAAAGAAAGTAACAAAACAGAAAATTACGGGAAAAGAGGAGAAATGCCTGGGGCTTATACAAGTGCAATAAAAATTAATAATAAAGGACCTTTTTAAATAGGCTTTAAATCCAATGAGTTTATTAACAATAAACCATAGAATAGTTTAAAATCCTAAAAAATAAAAATAAAAAAACCTCAACTAAAAGTTGAGATTAAAAATGTGAAAGGTCATTTTTTACTTTATAAAAATGATTTAAAATTTGTATTAAAGATGAAGTATGAGTTAAATAAATATAATGGTAGTTATAGAAAAATTAGTAGTACAGTAGTTTGTATAATATGATTAAAAATCTATTTTTTGTATTTGGAGACCTTATAATTAGTTTTTTCTCCATCATTAGGGTGATTATATTTTAATTTTTTAATTTCTTCTAATTCAGAATGCTTAATGCAATCTACATAGGTATGTTCTTTATTATTTAATCTAAAAATTTTAGTGTAATTCTCTTTGTCATATTTATGAATCTTAAATTTTGTATCAATAATTTTTCCATTAGAAAGTAAAAACGCTAACCCTATTAATATTTTAATCATAATAAAACTATATAATCAAATATTATGCCAAAGTCGAATTAAAAACTCCATAAATAACTGATTTTCAAATAATTAAAACAGTACGTTTATCTAATTTGATTTTGATATAATAAAAAAGGATTACCAATTAAATGATAACCCAATTTATAAAGTAAAAAGTGAGATTGTGGGCGCTGAGGGATTCGAACCCCCGACCCTTTGGGTGTAAACCAAATGCTCTGAACCAACTGAGCTAAGCGCCCAAATGTAGTGTTTATAGACTTTAAGAAGTACTTTACTTAAAATGTTAATAACTAATGTACAATAAAGTGTACAATACGGTGCTTTAACTAACACTAATTTTGAAGCACAAATATAAAAGTTTATTCAGTATCACCAACACTAATTATTATTATTTAATACCCTATTTAAGAGGATTAAAAATACCTAATTTAAAAGAAGAAGATATGCCTGTGGTTTAATAATTAAAATCGATAATTACTCTTTTTTCGTCTTTGCTATAATTTTTATCTTTATTTCACCATCCTCACCTACTTCTTTTTGAATATCAATGTCTTCAATCATTTCATTGCCATCCTTAATAAACATCATATGTTTTTTTCCCATTTTCATAGAACTATCCATATGCAACATTTTTTGAGAGCCATTCATCATAGAACAAGAATGTTTATTACCTTGTTTACCTATTAAAAAGCCAAGAAGACCAAAGATTACAGCGATAAGTGTAATTGCGAACCAATTTTTATTTAGAGTTTCCATAAATAGTTTTTCTTAAATGTAAGGCTCTTTTTCAAGAACCCTTTAATCATTTGGTCTTTCGGGAATGTAAACAACATCAATTTCTATTTCATTTCCATATTTTACTATAATTGAACATAATACAGCAACACTTTTACCATTGTGAATAGCAGGTTTCATCACAGGTATTTTTCTAAGCACTCTCAAGATCTCTGATTGGATGGTTAGCTCTGAATTTCTGACTTTCAAACCAGTCAAATTTCCGTTTTCGTTGATTATAAAAAAAGCTTCTACTCGCTTTGGTTCTGAAAGATTTAAATCTTTAGATACGCTCAGGTTAAACTCCCGCTTTATAAATGTTGATACTTTATTATTAAAACATTTCTTTATTTCTTCTTCAGAAAGTTCCTCACAACCATCATAGACAGGCGCGATTTCTACATCTTTTAATATCATTCTATTATCAGGATTATAATTTGCTAATCCGTCATTATGTGACATAATGCTACATAAACTTAACATTGCCTGCTCCTCATCTTCAGTAATATTTCCTTGTGCCATCACCTGTTGTTGAACAGCATTGATTTTCAATATCAATTCACTTTCTGTGTTATTTTGTCCAAAAGAAACTAATGGAACAAATAATAAAATAAGAAGTAGCTTTTTCATATTCTTAAATGTAAGGAAATTAAAAACTATAGAATCTGGTGTTGAATATTTAAACAAAGTAAAAGCTATAGAAGTATGGGCTAAAGCATAATAGAATATTATATGTTTATAATATGCTCATGTTTTTTAAATCTTTTTTTAATTGTTTAGGAGATACAAAATGAATAGAATTAATATATAATTTTTTTGCAGCTTCAATATTCCTTAGATTATCATCAATAAATAATGTTTTTTTTGGCTCTAAATTGAAACGATTAATCGTTATCTCGTATATTTTTTTAAATGGTTTCCTGGTTTTTTCTTCTCCAGACACAACAATTCCATCAAACCATTTTAAAAATTCAAATTTTTTTAAAGCTTTTGGAAAAGTCTCAGAGCTCCAATTAGTTAAAGCATAAATTTTATATTTTTTAGATAAAACTAATTTTTTTAATATATCTAGTGTTCCTGATATTGGATCTTTTAACATTTCATCCCACCTACCATAATACATTCTAATCAATTTTTCATATTCGGGAAATTCTATTACTTTTTCTTCAGTAGCTTTAGAAATAGGATACCCTGCATCTTGGTTTTCATTCCAATTCATAGTACATATGTTTTTGTAAAACCAATTCATTTTATCTAGATTACCTTTAAAAACATCTAAATAAACGTAATCAGGATTCCAATCAATTAGAACTCCTCCTAAATCAAAAATTATTGAATATACTTTATCATTTTTCATTAATTATTTTTTAAGATATTACTTTAAAAAGTGTTAACTTTTTACTTTCATATATTTAAAAATAATAAAAAGCTAAATAATAAAAATGGTGTCAAGAAGAAATTTTATAAAATCTATGTCAGTTGCTACTTACGGTACAGTTGTAATACCTAAAATAGATTTTAAAAATAATAAAAACAACTCCAATTTTAAAGCAAGCCTAGTTTCTGAATCTATTGGACTAAAAACAGACGCTCATAAATTAATTTCACAGGCATATAATTATAATTTTAATGCTATTTCTCCACTCCTTGGAGAGTTAGTTTCTTTTTCTCCAAAACAAATTGATAATTATCTTGAAAAAATGAAAATTCACAATCTTGTATTTGATGCTGGAGGATTACCAATACAATTTAGATCAGATGAAAACACTTTTTTGAAAGGATATGATGAACTAAAAGCAAACCTACCGGTATTATCAGAATTAAAAATACCAGGATTTGTGACATGGATAATGCCAACAAATCAAAACCATCATTACATAGAAAATTTTAACATACACAAGACAAGATTAAAAAAAGTAGCAATCCTTTTGAAGGATTATAATATGCGTTTAGGATTAGAGTATGTGGGGCCTAAAACATTAATGTCACGAGACAAGTTTCCATTTATCCATGCTATTTCTGAATTAAGAACTCTTGTAGATTCAATTCAAGAAGAAAATGTTGGTTATTTATTAGATTCATTTCATATGTATTGTTCAGAGGATACAATTAAGGATTATAATTTTATAGAACTGAATGATATAGTTTCTGTCCAAATAAATGACGCTGTTTTGGGAAGAAATCCTGCTCAACAAATAGATTTAGAAAGAAATTTACCAGGAGTCACTGGAATCATTGATTTAAAGGTCTTCTTGACAATTATAAAATCAAAAGGATATAAAGGTTGTATTAGCGCAGAGCCATTTAATAAAAAATTAAATGATATGGATGAAAAAGAAAAACTTCAAACTGTATCTGAATCAATACACAGTACATTTAATACTGTTCAAAATATTTAAACTTAATTATATTTTAATTTATGAGACACCTAATTTTTATTTTTATTATTTCTTTTTCATTAATTGGTCAACAATTACCTACCCGATGGGATGAGCTTACGGCTAGCGACTGGGAATTAGCACTAGAAAAATCTAATTACACCTGTATACTTCCAATTGGAATACTTGAAAAACACGGTCCACAAGGACCAATAGGCTCAGATTTGATTAAAGTAAGAGAGTGGTCAGCTCGTGCTACAAAAAGCGAATACGCAGTAGTATTTCCTGATTATTTTTATGGACAAATAAACGAGGCAAAACAACAATATGGAACATTTTCATTGCCTAGTAAACTCGCAATGGAATTACTAGAAGCAACTTGCCAAGAAATAGGGCGAAATGGATTTAAAAGAATTATTATTGTTAATGGTCATGGTGGTAATCCACAAATGATTAGATACTTTATACAAAATCAACTAGAAAAAAGAAGAGATTATGCTGTTTATTATTTTGATCCAAAAATCCCAAAAGATGTATTAGATACAGCAAATAATATCAGAAAATCAGATTCTTCTTTTGACCAACATGGAGGAGAAAATGAAACTTCTTCATTATTATATTTGCGTCCTGATTTAGTTAAAATGAATTATGCGAAAAATGAATCAGGACTTAATCAAAAAAGACTCACTTTAAACTCAGATCTTTATACAGCTATATGGTGGTATGCTTCGTTTCCAAATCATTATGCAGGAGTAAGTGAAATGGCATCTTTGGAATTAGGAGAACTTTTGACAGAATCTACCATTAAATCACTAGTTAAAGCTATCAGATCCGTAAAAAATGATTATCAAACTCTAATGCTTCAAAACGAATATTTTGATAAAGTAAAAAATTAATAGATTATTCTTCATGTTATATGAAATTTAAGGTTAACCATTATTATTAAAAAGTAATCATACGTTAGTTTAAATTAAGCCAATAATTTAATTTTAAATTAATACTCCAAGATTTAATTTTTTTAGGAATAATTACCTCATTACTATTAAAAACTAAGAATAAATCAGAAGCAGGTTTATATCTCCATTGTAGTCTAGAATTAAAACTCCAAAGATCAAATTGTTCATTATATTGATATAGATTTGAAAAAAATAATTTATTGGTTAATGTTAAGTCTAATTTTGATCCTATAAGCCAAAACTGGGAGTTATTCCATGGACTTTCTAGATTAATTGAATTATAATTTATAATTGAATTTAAACTAATATATGGTTGAATACGATACCCTAATTCAGCAGACAAACTTTTTCTGTTACCATCTTGATAATAGCCTCCAATCAAACCATTGATCTTATATGTAAAATTATTTTGTGGTTTAGAAATGAGTTCAAATCCAAAAGAAGTCCATTCATGTATAGATCCTTTTGTCAAAAATTTAACATTAGATCTTAATGGGTCAAAGTCCTCTAACAATCTAATATAGTTTTTAATAAAAAAAATATTTATTTTACTTCTGTCAGCAAAATTAATAACATATGAAAATTGATCTAAAAGGTCTGTTTTTATATGTGATTTGTCAAAAAAATATGTTCTTGAAAACCCTGGACCGTGAGAAACAATTTTAGAATTGTTTTTATAAAATAAATATCCTAAAAAAGATAAATATTTATAGTACCCTTTTCGAGGTATATAGCCAACTTCGGCATTAAAATCTTCTCCCACATATTCTTGTTGTATTCTACCTTTCCAATTTGTCGAACTATATTCTAAATGAGAAGCAAAAGAATAATCATTTTTATACTGTTTACTAGAATAGTTATTTATTACAAATGCTTTGCCGGTCCATAAATTATTTGATGAACCATAATTGTATTCTAAACCTATGTTTCTATTATATTTTGTGTATTCTGATTCAGAAATCATTTCATTTTTCTCATTAAAAAATGATTCTTTATTAATTAAAATGAGACCAATACTAGACCTTTCAAAAACTCTTTTCTGAATTGCAAAAACACCAAAATTTTGTTTTGGTAAACCAATTTCATCTATATTTTGTGTTTGAATATCCATCAACCCTATTCTCCATTTTTCATTAATATTTCCACTTAGTCTAAGACCTACATCAATGGGAACACCTAATCCAATTCTTCTAGAAAAAAAAGGTCTTAGAGTATTATATCCGAAACTAGCAAATAAATCAGCATTTTCTAAAAAAAACTGTCTTCTTTCTGGATAAAAAAGCTCAAATCTATCTAGGTTGGTTACTTGTTGATCTAATTCTACTTGAGAAAAATTTGGGTTTATGGTTAAATCTAAATTTAAAGCACTTGAAACACTAACCTTTATATCACCTCCAATCTTATTGTTTTTTATTTTTTTATCATTTGTTTTTGAAATATTTGAAAGTGAATATGGTATAAGTGAGATATTTCGACCCTGTTTAGGAGGAGGAGAATCCCATACTAATACTCCTGTATATGCTAGTGAAACTGAAGGAAATTGCCTAGGAACTGGTGCCCAACTTGATTTTTCACTCGCCTTAAGGTCTAGTCTCCCAAAATTTATTCCCCATTCTTTAATTCCTTCTTTATATCTAATTGATTTTAATGGTATTGATATTTCACAAGTCCATTTATCTCTATCAAACGAAACTTCTGATATCCATTTTGAGTCCCAATTTAAATCAACTTTACCTCCGTTATACATTGTACCATCCCATTGGGCACCGTATGCGTTTAAGCCAAAAGAAAAACCTGTTGTTAAATTATTGAAAGGATCTATAGCAATCAGTAGATTATCATTTTTTCCAAAAGAAAAATCTCTTTTTAACGATTCTACAGTATAATCTCCTTTTACACTATTATTAAAGAAAACTACTCCAAAATATATATTATTTTCATCATATAGTATTTTAACTTCTGAGTATTGATTTGCTTTCTTGCCATCAGTAGGAAGAATCATAAAAAAATCATTAGCTACCTCAGCATCTTTCCATATTTTTTCATCTAAAACACCATCAATATTAATTATTTGATCTGTTTGTTTTGGGTGAATCTTATAGCTTTCATTTATTTTTTGGCAATTAACTTGTTTTATTATTAAAAAAAGAAAAAATCGAATTATATAATTGAATATTTTTATATTTTTATTATTTGTTATCAAGGAATTGTTGTTGTTTTTAGATATAATAAATCAATTTTATATTCTAAATTT
>Ga0209501_10002232_pt1 | contig 20557 bp, 21 predicted proteins | sample ArcticOcean_MG_C_4_FD_187434 | JGI IMG/M metagenome (GOLD analysis project Ga0209501, IMG submission 187434) | Marine microbial communities from western Arctic Ocean - ArcticOcean_MG_CB4_134 (SPAdes) (version 2) | ecosystem: Environmental > Aquatic > Marine > Oceanic | place: Arctic Ocean...
GCACCACGCCATCATTGGAAGACCTTCCTCACCGTTCGATAGCGCTGGTCGACGAAGCGTACATGCAGTACCACTCTCGTCGGAGCATGGCCGACCGGAGCACTGCCATGTCACAGATGCTGAATCTGTCGAGGCAGCGAGAGCAGACCTTGGTGTTCGTGTCTCAGGAAGCCAGACAGTTGGACCGGAACGTCGCTAGCTCCTCAAGTGTCGTGGTCTTCAAAGACCTGGGAGTTCTTCAATTAGAGTTCGAACGCAAAGAGCTACGCAAGATCGCTGCCGACGCTCAACGCTCCTTCGCTTCAGTTTCCAACGGTCGACAGCGATGGTCTTTTGTCTACTCGCCCGACGCAGACTTCGTGGGAATGTTGGAGAGCGGGCTACCGAGCTTCTGGAAACCCTCTCTGACGAGAATGTTCGCGGGTGAGGGTGGCTCCGGGCCGACCAGAGTACCGACGGGGCAAGGCAGGACTGACAAGATTCGTCGAGCGGAACAGTTGCGAGCGAACGGGTTTTCGTACGGTCAGATTGCAAAGGAGCTTGGGGTCTCCAAGTCGACCGTCGTAAACTACCTCAGAGACTATCCGTACGGCGGATAGCTCTCATCTTGACAGGCTTACCACCGGCGTAGCCCGTACCGCTTCTGGTCATTCGATCCCAGCGGGCGCGCTAACGTTTGCGCTCTGAACAACTGGTGCAACGCCTTTCCTACGATAATGGCACCTAAGATAAACCCGCCAAGTCTTGCCGCATCCTCAACCGTCGTCTCCCATGTACCAGTCGAAGGCGGTCCCTGATCGATCTGACCCAATCCAAGGGTAGGTGCTTGGCCTTCGAGTAAGCCTCGCAAGTGAGGTGCGATATCGCCATGACTGATCACACCGGTCGATAAGATGATCTCCGGATAGCCGGGGCTGTCTTGATGCCACTTCCGAACCATCCGGTCCGTGGGAGGGCCTTCGTAACCACTCCCGTCGGTGAGGAACGACGTGATCGAACCGTAGGCGTCTCGTTGGCTCACGCCGCGTTGATTCATCATTCGATGCGCAAGCTGGTAGTTCGTTCGGACTCTTGAAGTGAAAACAGGACCGCGAGGCTGATGTAAGGTCGCATAACTGCAATCGTTCATTTGATCCTCCAATTCTATATTTCCGCTATATTTCCGCTTTGTTTCCGCACAACTGACTCCGACTGTACTTCAATTAGATTAGCACTTTGCTGATAGAAGAACAAAACTGACGAGCTAATAGATGTGAGGTGAAAGTATGCGCGCCGGTAGTGTAATAGCAGCACGTCCCGACAACCATCGGGAAAGAGGCGGTTCGAATCCGACCTCGGCGCTCCAACTCATCCGTGTCCAGCCGGTTCCTTTGACCGTCGCAAAGACTCTGCTGATACGGAACCACTACCTTCACAGCATCCCCGGCGGTACCGCTCTCACGTTCGGCGTGTTTCGCGGCCCCCGGTTGCTGGGAGCGCTGTCATTGGGCGTGGGACCCAAGAACGCCCACCGGCTTGTCGATGGTGCAGCACCGGACGACTGCCTCACTTTAACCAGACTATGGCTCTCCGAGGAACTACCACACAAGTCCGAGAGCAGGGTAATCGGAGTGGTGAGACGTGAGATACGCAGGCACACAAACCTCAAGTTCCTGTTGACGTATGCCGATCCCGCACAAGGCCATGTCGGCGTGATCTACCAGGCGACCGGCTGGCTGTACACGGGAACGTCGCAGGCAACTCCTCTCGTGGACCTGGGTGACGGAGTGGCGCGCCACACCCGGAGCCTGTCCCACGTCTTCGGGACTCATTCCCTCGAACACTTCAAATCACACGGCGTCACGGCTTCACTGGTTCCTCAGGCTGCCAAGCACAGGTACGTCTATTTTCTGGAAGCTTCTTGGCAGGAGCGACTGAACGTGCCCGTGCTCCCATATCCAAAGCTAAATATTGATGCGACAGAGAACGGAGGTGTCGAACATGAAGATCGTTGAGATAGGAACAGACCAGATCGAGGTTCCTGACGGGAACCCAAACGAGATGGATGACTCGATGAGAGACCGCCTTGGTGAGTCGATACGACGGTTCGGTCTAGTAGTTCCCCTGGTCGTGAGACCAGTCGGTACGAAGCGATTCGAGACGGTGGGTGGGGCTCAGCGTCTCGGTGTTGTGAGAGATATTGGCATCGAGTCAATACCCTGCGTCGTGGTAGAGGCGAACGACGCCGAAGCGCGGCTCCTCAGTCAGGCCCTCAACCACATCGCTGGGCAAGACAACCTGGGCCTGCGTGCCGATATCGTCCGACACCTACTGGAGGATTTCTCCACAAAGGACATTCAGGCTGTGTTGCCCGATTCTATCGACTCTCTCAAAGGGATTGCGTCGTTGGGTCAAAGTGACATTGCGAAGCAACTGAAAGCCTGGCAGACGGCCCAATCGGCCCGACTACGACACCTCCAGTTCCAACTGGCATCGAGCCAGCTACAAATGGTGGAGGAAGCTCTCGAACGCGCGAACTCTGAATCCTCGACTGACAGCACCAATCCCAACAGGCGCGGTAACGCCCTGTACAAGCTATGCAAAACATATCTCGAACGGTAGGAGAACCAATCCCAATGAACGACATCGCCTATACGCAAGCCTATACGCAGCAGACCGCCCCCTGCATCATCTGCCAGCAAGCGCTGGAGGTACGGCCAACGAAAGGACGGAAGTCTGGAAAGCCGTCAATCATGGTGATCTGCCCAAACGACGGTCGACACTTCAGAGGGTTCATCAACGACCAGAACTACGTTCGCCAGGTATTGGATCAGATGGAATCGACCGTCGAGAACGATGCCGAGGAAGAGGCTTAGTCGTGAGAGTCGCTATCTACGCCAGAGTGTCAACGTCTGACAGGGATCAGGACCCCGAGACGCAGCTCCTGGTGCTCAGGGATTTTTGCATAGCCAACGAGTGGACGGTCGTCCATGAGTACGTCGACAAGGCTCCAGCCAACGACCTGAACGGACGGAAGGCCTGGCGCTTGCTGCTGGACGACGCGGCGAAGCGCAAGTTCACCGTCGTCCTGGTCTTCAAGCTCGACAGGGCCTTCCGATCGGTCAAGCACATGCATGACACGTTGTCGGTGTGGGAGATGGTCGACGTCACGTTCCGGTCTGTGCGGGAGCAGTTCGACACTTCGACAGCCGTCGGTAGGCTCATGATGAACATGCTGGCTGCGCTGGCCGAGTTCGAGTTGGAACTAATTCGAGAGCGAGTGAAGGCGGGGATGGACCGGGCTCGGCGTCAGGGGAAGCGGATCGGCAGACCAAGGGTATCTGACCGGCGCGGCTTCAACAAACGTTTTGGAGCTATTTTGGAGCGCCTTGACGCGGGAGAGCTATCTCGACGGAAAGCCGCCCAAGAACTTGGGATTGGCTATGCCACGCTGAAGCGTCTTCTTGACGCACGGGAAAAGGCCGCCTGATGTTACGCGAGGAGAACGGGAAAATCACGCACCCCAACGGGTTGACAAGTATACACCCGCGTATACACTGTGCCGCCACACAAGACGACCAGGAAGGCGTTCACAATGAGGCGGACAGCATTATCATCGACAACTTCCTCCGCACCCTCGCGGAGATCGCCGTCAATGTCGCTCGACGACGGATCGGCGTTGCAGAGAACGATGCCCAAGAATAAGGCGAAACGCGCCGCATTCTACTCGAGAGTCTCTGACCAATCCCAGGTAGAAAAATACTCGCTCGACGCTCAGGAACGACAGTTTCGGGAGTGCTGTGAAAGCAAGGGCTGGACGACAGCTGATATCTACCGTGAGGAAGGCAAGTCGGCCCACTCAGACGCAATCCGCAAACGACCCGTTTTCAAGCAGCTCCTCGATGACGCGGCAAGTGACAAGTTTGACGTCGTCGTAGTCCACACTCTCGACCGGTGGGCTCGTAATCTGAAGGTCCAACTCGAATCCCTCGCGATACTGGCTGACAACGATGTCGCCTTTGTATCGATCACCGAGAACATCGACTACTCGACACCAGAGGGCCGGTTGCAAATGCAGATGCTCGGCGGGTTCGCAGAGTACTTCTCGGAATCACTCGCGAAGCACGTAATCAAGGGGCAGACCGAACGGGCCATGCAGGGAAAGCATATTGGAGGTCTCCCATTCGGCTACGACTCATGCTGGAAAGAACAGCATGGCGAGAAGAAGCGAATATGCGACCCCGAGCACCCCGGTTCCGTCCATCTGGTCGAGAGCGAGGCCGATGCCGTTCAAGAAATGTTCAAGCGCTACGCATCAGGAACGACGAGCCTTGCAGAGTTGGCGGGATGGTTGAACGACTCGGGCTTCCGCACAAGGAATACCAAGAAGCTGGCGGACGGTAACGGAAATCTAGTCGCCGGGCCGAGATTGTTCACGACGGCTTCGATCCGAAACATCCTACATAACATCTTCTACACTGGCTTAGTGAAGCACAAGGGCGAGACCTACCCGGGTCTTCACGAGCCTCTCGTCTCGACAGAGGTATTTGAGATGGTCGAAGGGACGATGAGAAAGAACTCTGGCAGGTCGACGACTTTACAAAAGAACCCGGAGCGTGAGTACCTTCTGAAAGGGACCATCCGATGCGCCCACTGCCTAATGCCGATGTGGGCTCAGACTTACAATTCCGGACAGCGCTACTATCGAGAGCATCGTGAGTCTCGAAGTCTTGCTCAATGCCCATCGGCTGGCGGTTCGATTGCTTGCGCCACTGTGGACGAACAGATGGCGGCCATTATCGAAGCCATCGAACTGGGGCCGAGATGGGTCGAGCAGGTATTGACCATCATATCGGTCACGGACGAGGTCGCGGTAGTCAAAGAGAAGCGCAAGAAGGTTCACGAAAAGCTGCGGCGGCTTGGCAAGACCTACGTCGATGGCCTGCTCGACGACGACGCATACCGGCATCAGAAACGGCAGTCCGAGTCGGAATTGGAATCGTTGGTAGTTCCACAGGCCGACGACGCCGAGGAAGCCGGACGGCTAATCGAGCAGTTACCAGACCTCTGGGCTGGTGCAACGATGGGAGAGCGGCGGAGGTTGCTGACGCTAATGCTGGACGCGATCTACGTCGATGCGAAGGATGAAAAGAGGATCGTAGCCATCAAGCCAAAGGCCCCGTTCAAGCCGATCTTCCAGGTTGCAACCATGCGAGAAGGATCGGGAATCAGCCTCGTGATCGACAGAAGAGAGATAACACCGGCCACATTGGAAGCTATGAACAATGACCGGCCACCGCATGATACAGGGGCGGAGGCCGGTCAACCGTGTTCGTGGTGGAGACGGGGGAGGGTCGAACTCCCCGTCCAGAAGACCCCCTGATCGAAACACCTACAGGCTTAGCCGGTATTTAGTATCTCGCCTCCGACCGCCCTAACCGGCGCCGGTCGCTGCCAGAGGCCAGCCGATGAGTCTTTTGTCCTTAGGTATCGGCGTCATTCGGACAGCACCTCGAGTGTCGTCGCTCAACCGGCCCCGTCGAGGAGCGGAACCGGAGAACGTAGCCGCTATTAAGCGGCTAGGGCTAGCTGTTGCTTGCCTGTTATTGTGTTGCCACCGGATTAACGAGGGTGGGTGGCACCTCGACCTGCAGTCCCGCAGAAGCTTCCCCTGTCGAAGCCACGCGTCCCCACAATTAGGTTCACTATCAAGTATAGCAGACCGGCTTAGCGCACAATTAGACCCAGAACAATATATTGTCCTGGGTCTAATTAAGTCGACTTGGTATCCATGAATTTCTGAAGACAAGCGCCGTACGAGCCCTACTGCAATCCTACTTCTCGATCGGTGCGCCGACGATGCTTCCGTACTCTGTCCAGGAACCGTCGTAGTTCTTGACGTTGTCGTAACCGAGAATCTGGCTGAGCACGAACCAGGTGTGGGACGAGCGTTCGCCGATGCGGCAGTATGCCACCGTCTGGCCGTCGCCTGAGATTCCCTTGCCCGTGTATGCCGCTTGCAGTTCCTCGACCGACTTGAACGTGCCGTCCTCTACATTCACCGCGGTCAACCACGGGATGTTCGCTGCGCCGGGAATGTGGCCGCCTCGCTGGGCACCTTCCTGCGGGAGGTTGGCCGGAGCGAGAAGCTCGCCACTGAACTCCGCTGGGGCTCGGACGTCCACCAGTGCAGATGCCGTCTCGCCACCTGCGATCTTGAGCATCTCGTTGCGGGTTGCGCGCGTACTGTAGTCAGGGTCGCCAGCGGTGTATGACGTAGACGCGACGCTAGGAACGTCGGTCGACAAATCACGGTCTTCCTTGACCCACTTTACTCGTCCGCCGTTCATGACCCGCACGTCCTTGTGGCCGTACATCTTTAGCTGCCAGAACGCGTAGGTGGCGAACCAGTTGTTGTTGTCGCCGTAGACCACAATTGTGCTATCCGAGGTGACGCCCGAGGAGCCGAGCAGGCTCCCGATCTGATCCTTACTAAGGATGTCACGGGTCACCGTGTCGTTTAGCTGCGTCGTCCAGTTCCAACCGATCGCGCCGGGGACGTGCCCCTGATCGTACGCTGCCGTGTCAACGTCGACCTCGACCAAAACAACGTTGTTGTCACCTGCATGTTCCGCGACCCAGTCCGTCTCTACTATCGATTCCGGATGTGCTACCTGTGCTGCCATTGTTCCCCTCCCCTTGGGTGTTTTGTATACACGCTAGTTAAAATCCTCGCGTGTATTTAGGTTGGATGCGCCGCTAATGAAACGCGATTCGTGCTTCGACCGCGATTCACGAATCGCTAAACCCGTGAATCGCAGCTTTACATTGTTGAATCAGGTGTGACGGTCTGCGTCTCTAGCCCTGGCCGGTGACCGAAACGCCGCAGAAGATCTCGTAGTCGATAAGCTCGGTTACTGTCGGGTTGTCGCCACACAACGGGCATTCGGGATTCCGGCGAATCTTGACTTCGCGGAACTCCATGTTGAGCCCGTCGATAAGCAGCATGCGACCCGTGAGCGACTCGCCGATGCCCATGATGAGCTTGACCGTCTCCGTCGCCTGAATCGTACCCACGAGCCCCGGCATCATGCCGAGCACACCCGCCTCGGCGCAGTTCGGGACCTCGCCAGGTGGTGGCGGCTCGGGGAACAGGCAGCGATAGCAGCCTTGGCCAGGCTGGTACACCGTTGCGCGACCGTCGAAGATCAGCACACTACCATCTACCAAGGGCTTGTTGCTCAAGTAAGCGGCGTCGTTGATGAGGTATCGCACGGCGAAATTATCCGCACCGCTGACGATGATGTCGTAGTCGGCGAATATCCCCATCGCGTTGTCGGACATAAGCGGCGTGTTGTGGGTGATCACGTTCACGTCCGGGTTGTACGCATTGAGCGTGTCCCGCGCCGAATCGACCTTGGGGCGGCCAATATCGTCGTTGTGGTGAAGAATTTGCCGCTGCAAATTTGTGATGTCCACGTCGTCGAAGTCGATAATGCCGATTGTTCCCACGCCTGCGAGAGCAAGGTAGAGAGAGATCGGCGAGCCTAGTCCGCCCGCTCCGACCACGAGCACCTTGGCGTTGAGGAGTGCGCGCTGGCCCCCACTGCCGACTTGCGGCATGATGATGTGCCGGCTATATCGCTGCACCTGATACGGGGTGAGCGTCTTGACCTGTGGTTCTGCTGTTGCGACCATGATGTATGTGCCTCCGAATTCTGTCTCAATCTGGGGCTCGATTCGACGGCCCCAATTTCTTAGATGTCCCTAATCAACAAAACGCTCCACTAGAGTACGCAGGGTAATCACAGTGGAGCAGTATTTCAAGGGGTTCCGTCGACTGTGGGCCGCGTGACTAAATGGAGCGCTTCGTACAGTCCTTGAGCGCCCAGCGGGAAACCACCAACCGACTATCGATATTCATGTCCATACTCATTGTGGAGTCAACTAACCAAGTATATCACGGTCGGCAAGTGTCGAAGGTCTTACCGGCTGAGCCACAGGGTGTTTCGGTTATCTGGACTGACAGCCCGCTAGGATGAGGTTGGCCAAAACGGAAAGACTCCGCAGGTCCAGGACTAGAGTTTGGACATGCGGCATGTCACACGGCTAGGACAATCCAAGCGAGATCGATGGGCCCGTCGGCGGTTCGATATGCGAACGCTTGGAGTTGCTTATTTGTCAAGTTGGGGCGGTTTTGTGTCTCATTCTGTCTCATTTTGTCTCATTCCTTAAGTAAGCTGACGTGCTGGAATGATAGACTCATTATACGAGCGTATGTTCTTATTGATCAACTTGAGTTGCAATCACGACATGGTCTTTCGGTTATCGGCCAGACTCCTAAAGAGCATTGTCATTGGTATGAAATAAAGTTCCCGCAGAGTTCGATTGTCTCTTGCAACCAGGGCGACCATCCTTCCTGGAAAGGACCACTATACAGGAAGCGGCGTAGGGGTCGCGCCCCCGTGCCGACCCTCGGACGCGCTTAAGACGACCATTTGGATGCCTCGTTTCCTTCCTCTGGAAGGACTCTGGGCTGAGCCAGACCCTTCGTGCTGTTCAGGGTGGCAAGAGACTTGGGCACGTTCCGTTCTGAATACACATCGGATTGACAGATTAACGATTTTTTTGGTATTCTGGCTGCATGAGTACAGAAAAGAACCCTGCGGAACGAATTATTGAACGGTTTGGCGGTCAGTCGGCCCTGGCGAACCTTGTTGGGAAACGACAAAGCACCGTACAGCACTGGGCCAAAACGGGAAGAATCCCTTCACAGTGGCACGAACGGCTTCTTGAGCTAGCTCGTAGCAAAGGAATCAACCTCGAACCAAAGGACTTCGTTATGCTAGATTCTCCATCGATTCAGCCTGCCGAGGGTAAGCTAGGAATCCTGATCGTCGGCCTCGGCGCGGTCGCATCGACCTTTATCGCCGGCGTCGAGCAGATCAGACGCGGCACTGGCGACCCAGTCGGATCAATTACGCAGATGGCGACGATCCGTCTCGGAAAGCGTAGCGAGGACAATTCGCCCTTGATACGCGACTTCGTTCCTCTGGCTGGCCTCGATCAACTCGTTTTCGGCGCGTGGGACCCTATCCCAGACAACGCCTACGACGCCGCCGTGAAGAGCGGTGTGCTCAATGAGCATGAAGACCTTGAGCCAATCGCTGACTTCCTAAAGTCCATCGAGCCTATGCCGGCTGTCTTCGACTCCGAATACGTAAAGCGGATCAAAGGCACCAACACCAGGACTGAGGCAACCAAGGCAGAACTTGCAGATGCCATACGGGAGGACATTCGCCAGTTCAAGGCGGCAAACGACTGTGATCGGCTCGTAATGATTTGGTGCGCATCTACCGAAAAATATATTGAAGAAGACGAGATACACCAGGACACTGAAACATTCCTCGGTGGGCTTCACGAGAATCACGAATTAATCGCGCCCTCTATGGTCTATGCCTATGCGGCATTGATGGAGGGGGTGCCTTTCATCAACGGCGCGCCGAACTTGACGGCAGACGTACCCGCCCTCGAACAGCTTGCACGGAGCCAGGGTGTTCCTATCGCCGGCAAGGACTTCAAGACCGGCCAGACGCTCGTAAAGACGGTGCTAGCGCCGATGTTGAAGGCAAAGATGCTTGGCCTTGATGGCTGGTTCTCGACCAACATTCTTGGGAACCGCGATGGCGAGGTGCTCGACGAGCCGGAGAATTTCAAGACGAAAGAGGAGTCCAAGCTGGGCGTCCTCGAACATATACTTCAGCCGGACCTGCACCCAGAACTGTACGGCGACGCGTACCACAAAATCCGTATCAACTACTACCCGCCGCGCGGAGACAACAAAGAGAGTTGGGACAACATCGACATCTTTGGCTGGCTTGGCCGTCGCATGCAAATCAAGCTCAACTTCCTGTGCTCTGACTCCATCCTCGCCGCGCCCGTCGTGCTCGACCTCGTCCTGTTCATGGACCTGGCCCACCGTGCCGGAATGGGTGGGATACAAGAGTGGCTGTCCTTTTACTTCAAGAGCCCGCAGCACGCCGCGTCCGTTTACCCGGAGCACGACCTGTTCATTCAGCAGACCAAGCTGAAGAACACTTTGAGGTGGATGATGGGCACCGATCAGATCACGCATCTGGGCCTCGAGTACTACAACGAGGACTAACGCCTTCACCCCGGCCCTCTCCTTCGGGGAGAGGCTGACTGGGGTAGGTATTTAGGCGGGGCCCTTATACAACTTTTGCTTTCGGTACGAAGACGACTCCCCTCAGTCGGGGCGTTGTTATCTACAACCGGGGCGGGCATCCTTCCAGGGAAGGACCTCTACAGGAAGCCGCGTAGGGGTCGCGCGCCCGTGCCGACCCCAGCGTATGCGGTCAATATTATCTCGAATGGCAGACTTACCTACCCCGGTCAGTTCAGGGAGAGAGGGTAGGAAGTTATCCCCAGGGAATTTCCGTCATCTCCTCGGCCCAGATGGTCGGGCCGGTGTAGACGCTGCGAACCTCGCCGATGGCCTCGGTATGCGCCTCCGGGTGCTCCATTTGGAGGGCTTGATGGACGAGCAGCATCTTCTTGACGCCGGCGTCCTTGGCCGTCTGGCCCGCGCCAATAGTGCTCGTCTCGTACTTACCTGGGTCCTCGTCCGCCATCTCCCTGTCCAGGCGAATGCACTCCATGACTAGCAGGTCGGCACCCGTCGCCAAGTCGGTGAGAGCCTGGCAGGGGCGCGTGTCGCCTGAGAAGACGATGGAGCCTTCGTCGCTGTCGATGCGATACGCCAGCGAATCGAGGTAGGGCTGGACGTGCTCGACCCTCGCAGCAGTGATCTCCCAGTTATTACCGGTGGCGACAGTGCCCGGGCCAACGTCCCTCGCATGAATCTTCGGTGGCCGCCGAGGCAGGACTCCACCACGATCCTGATAGGCCCACAGGCTGAGCGGGTGGTTCGTCCGCGCCACGATGTCGTGCCAGTATGCACCGACGCCCTCGCCCATGACACGCTCCGTGAGTTGCTCCGTCAGCGTCGGGCCGTAGACGCGCAGTTCGTTCTCCTTACCGATGGACATGTCGAAGCGCGTGAGCAGGAAGGCCGGGTAGTCGGCGTCGTGGTCGGAGTGGTGGTGCGTGAAGAAGAGGTGGTCGACGTCGGTGGCCTTGAAGCCCGCGCGGTACATCTTGTAGGTCGCCGCGAAGCCGCAGTCGAACATCATCCACTCACCACCAATCTCCACCAAAAACGACGACCCCCAGCGCACGGGACTCGGCGCAGGCGTACCGGAACCAAGAACAATTACACGTGGCACTTTTTGTGTAGGTCTCCTGTTTGAGGTTGGAAGGCGGGATCATTATAACGGATGGTGCACCGCCGCACTCTAGGATGAGGCTCAAATGCGGCGGTGCGTTGCAATGCGGCTATTCTGCTACGAAGGCGTAAGTTGGCAAGGACGCGTTCTCCTTTATGAAAGACCTCGCACGATCATCTGACCCGAGCCCTGACAGATCGGCGAGAAGCTCGACCTCAGAGGAAATGACCTCGAAGGGGTAGCTTGAATCGTCCGTCTTTCGAGAGGTTCCCCACCAATCGATCATCGCCATGGCGGTCGTCATCTCCCAACTCTTACCGTCGTCCAACCGCGATGACACTTCCGCCTCAACCTTCTCCTCTCGTATTCTCCACCCGCCGCTTTCGGCCATAGATCGGGCCATTTTGGGGAGTATGAGAGACGAGATAGTATCTCGTGGGGTCTTGGGCCAAACGGTGCGGAAATGGAGATGCACTAAGACCGCGACCAAATGGGGCACTTGATTGATCTGTTGAATCCGAGGGTCCCACTCGGCGTACCCGAGTCGCCGCGCCCAGGGCCGTACCTTTGCAAGCAACTCTGCGAAGAGTGAAGGCGATGACATATTCCATGACGCCATCGAAAACACAACCATGTCGAACTGTTCAGACGGGAAATCGACATCTCCGTTCAACAGGTCCGTCTGCAAACGGTATTCGATCCGTCCGCCGAGTCTCGATGATTTTGTGAAAGCGTGGGCGTCCCCGATGGTTGTCGGTGCCCCATATCCGCCGCTAGCGGTGTCGATTCCTACAACATGACCGTCATCGCCGACCGCCTCGGCCAAAACGACCGTTGTATCGCCTTGGCCGCATCCGACTTCGAGAACGTGATCGCCAGGGCGAATGCCCCAAAAGTCGGCGAGCATCATTCTGTGCGCCAGTTGGGCCTTCGTGGTATGTATCTGACATTCCGATATCTGTTCAAGTTGTGAGTCGTAGTCATTCCAAATGCTCAACTTTGTTCTCCTGAGAATTCGTTACAATTCTGCACTCCAAACGAAAAAGCCATGCGTACGACTAAATCGCCGACACATGGCTCTCTGAGCACAGGATGTATTGAAGTCGCTAGGAAGTGACTGCGGTACTACTCCAAAGTTTCGTCGGGTTAGCTAAAGTCGTTCACACGGGCAACGTGTATGTTCGTGTCTTTGTTGATTCCATAGAACACCTCCCATGCCATAATGGCGTTATTATTCTATATCTATGGGGTATTCATGTCAAACGGTGTCAGAAGGAAGCGTTTACTGCCGGTGGACACCTATCCCTCAAACTTCTCGAACACCATCCCACGATTGTCGATGCATACGACTGAGCGTGCTCTTATACTTTGCCAAATCTATCTGGAACTGGTACTAGTTGCGTGACAGTTGAGGTGTGAAGCTTGTGGGACCGACTATCGAGTCCACCATATCAATGGCCTCGACTGCACCAAACGGTTTATACATTACCGCGTGGACTCCGTCCCGAACGGCCTCTTCGAGAAGATTCCCAACGGCGAACCCCGTCATCATGACCGTGACCGAATCGGGGCTGACCTTTTTGATCTCTCGAAACGCTTCGACTCCATTGATCCCAGGCATCTGAACGTCCATCATGACGAGTTCTACGGTGTTTTTATCGACTAGATCAATCGCCTGATATCCGCTCTCGGCTTCGAGAACGTCGTAGCCCTCGTGTTCGAGGATCAGACGTAGGAACATCCGAAGACTATCCTGGTCATCGACGACTAGTACTGTCGGTTTCAGGTCCATTTCGCTGCCTCTACACAGCTACCGCAACTGCGGCGTCACTGAAGATTTCAACGTATTGATCGTTCATGGCTTCGCTAGCGAGTGCAACAGGGAGTTTGATCGTGAATGTAGCTCCCTTCCTTTCTTCACTAATCACGACGACTGATCCGCCATTCCGTGTGATCGCTTCACGGACGATCGGAAGCCCCAGCCCAATACCCTTCGTCTTAGTCGATACGAGGGGCTCAAAGATGCTCTCGATAAGGTCCGCTGGGATGCCCGTTCCGGTATCCGAGATCTCGATGTGGGCCATGTCCGATCGATTGTTGGCGCGTATAGTTATCGTGCCACCGTTTGGCATAGCGTCCGATGCGTTCTGAATGACGTTCATTGTTGCTCGGACTATGGGGTCTACCTGTACGTAGACGGGCCGCATGCCCTTCTGTATCTCTTTGACGACGACAACGTCTTCGCTCAGTTCGATATGGCTGACCGCTTGATCAATAAGGCTTTCGACGTCGATCGATGACGGCTCTATCGTCTCCACGCGGGCGTAGGCCAAGAGATCCGTGATGATTGAATTGGCCCGAAGCACGTCACTGCCCATCTGGCTCAAGGTTGGGACAAGTAATGGGGAAGCGTCGGCAAAACCACCACTTACGATTTTCATCTTGACAAAGTCTGCACCCAAACTGAGGCCGCCGAGAGGGTTTCTGAGTTCGTGGGCAACCGCGGCCGAAAGCTCGCCGATGGCTGCAAGCCGCTCGCTGCGAACGAGCTTTTCTTGAGTATCTCGGAGATCGTCGTTCGCCATCTTCAACTGGCTATTGGCGGCGTCCATTCTGCGGTTTGCTTGCCGCAACGCGGTCTGTTGCCGCTTGATCGTTTGCCATCCTCGCCGGACGATGTACACAAGCCCCAGGTATAAGAATAGGAACCCGGAGCCCATCGCAAGAAAGGTCATGAGGCGAAGCTCGCCGACAGCGTTAGTCAGACTGGGAATCGAATAGGATGCACTCGGTTCGATCATCATTCCCGCCATCATAGCGCTGCCATGCGCGGTCAACAATTCGATGTTCCGCTCTAGCTGAGCACTGATAACAAATGAGATGACGAGTGCTATCACGACGATGATCGCGAAGCTCGTGACGGAGAACTGCACCAGGAGGTTTTCTCTGAGCGATTTCATGTATTCTCCACTACTTGGACGGGCTCTCCTCTTCACTTCTACCGGGGAGCTTCTGGAACGATACTCACACTTTAACGGTGGATAAACGGACACCGCATAGGGGTATGTCTGTAACTTAATAGGTGTTAGTACCTATTATTGAGTTCGTATTGTTGAGGGCACAAGCGACTGTGTCCATTTTTGTACCGGCTTTGATCTGTCCTGCTGGGTCCCTCGGTCGCCTTGAAGTGATAGTCGAACATTATCGGCTCGCTTACGATATTCGCGGAGAACGTCATTACAGGCGCTCCGTCTACCAGCCTGGATAAAGCACCCAGTTCGATCCGACCGAATCAGGTGGACATACAGCAACGTAGTCGTGGGGAGCACCGATACGTTCCGACCCCGTGCAAAGGAAGATGGGACGATATCACGGATGGAGGAGATCACATGATTCGATTTGGATTGGCAGCGGCTACCTTGAGCTTAATGGTGTTTTACGTCGTCGCAAACATGGACGCGTTCCCGGTGTTCCGAATAGTGGTGATGCCACTCGCTGATGGCACCCCAGTACCGGTACTCGCGGGGCTTCACGTGCCTAACTTCGTCATATCGAGCATCATCGGTATTGCTGGCGGAGTGGCAATCACGTTCGCTGGTATGTGGGGATTGCGGCAGGCATCAGCAATCATGTCGGCGGGTTCAGCAATGGCGACCGAGCCGGTGGCTGAAGCGGCAGCATAGTCGACATCCTTTGGCGTTGGGCTTGACGACTTGATAGATAGCGCCTGAACTAGGCGTACGCGTGGTCGGTGCCGGGACACCCGCTACTTTGGAGCCTGATTTAGGCGCTATCTCCTGAAGCGATGGGCACCGTCAGAGTCGATTGATCGGTGAGCCGGAACTCTAATCGATTAGAGGCTGCCTACCCCTCATACTGCTTGAACACCTTCCCACGGATGTCGATGCCCATGACGGGGCGCACCTTGATGGTGCAGAAGGGCGCTGTCGGGAGGCTGGCGGCGAGGTCGGTGGCTTGGTCGATGCGAAGCTGCGCGGCCCCTTGAGTCCGATCATGAATGTGGTATCCGTCAAAGCCGCTTAGCTGTCGATCTTCCGCACGACCGTGTCGAGCCCGCCCCGTAGGTCGGCGTAGCGCACCTGGTTGGGCGCGATGACGACGGTGCCCTCACGGTGGCCGAGATCAGTTTCGACCTCAACCCGGTCGCCAATCGCCATTTCCACATTGCCTGGCGAGAAAAAATAGACTCGTCCTGATGGCGTGAACCGCACTCCGACGATGTCCGCACTTTGTTGACGTCCCGTAACCATTGTTGAGTTGTCCCTTTATGACTCTCGATATGAGTCGATACAGTTTGGCAGACCGCGCTAACTGTGACTTCGCGGCAGTCTACCGTATGCGCGGCATGGCCAGCATCATGCTCTCCACTGCCAGGCGCGCGTTGACGTTTCGGTCGAGGAAGTACATCGTCTCTTCGGCCGCGCGAACGGCACCCGCTATTTCTTTCACCGTGACCTTGGCTGCGCCAGTCTGGAACGTGTCGAGGCGAGCCAGGTGCTTCACGAAGCGGGGAACGCCCTCCTTCACGACCATCATGTCCCGCCACCACTCTAGCCACAGCGCTAGATCTTTGCGTACGGCGTCGCGGTCGCGCCCAAAGGTACGCGCAAGGTTTTCCGCGTACTCGAAGCGCACTTCCATGCCCCCTTGTACAATGGATTCGACAGTGGTGATCTTCTCCTCAATACCCTCCAGTATTGCAGGGTCGGCAACGGCTTCGATGGCCCAGCCGATGCGTCCTTCCGACAGACGCGCAATCTCCTCAGCAGTTTCTTCGTCGGCACCGTGCTGGGACTTTAACAGGTCAACGATCACGGGCTGTTTGACAGGCCGCAGCTCGAAGGTTTGACAGCGCGATGAGATCGTGGAAAGCAGGCGGTCGCTATCGGTCGCTGTGAGGATAAGGATAACCTGGTCGGGCGGCTCTTCCAGTGTCTTGAGGAGGGCGTTGGCGGCGTCCAGGCTCAGGTACTCTGCGCCGTCGAAGATGAATACGCGGTATTTGCCCTCCGACGGCCTCAGACTGACGTCGCGCTGCACCTCGCGCACCTGATCGATGCTTATGAGCGTCCGTGTACGACCCTTCGCGTCCTCGGCCAAGGTCACGACTCGCACGTCGATGTGTAAAGCTCTGGTGATGCGGTCGCATTGGACGCAGGTGCCGCAGGGCTTCGCCTCGATCTCCCCGAACATATTTGGCTGCTCATCGGCAACGCAGTTGACCGCCCGCGCCAGATCCATCGCCAGAGTCATCTTGCCGACCTGTGGCGGCCCGACGAACAAGTACGCGTGCGATACCCTCCCGTCGTCCAGGGCGCGGGTCAGCGTCTTGATTGCCTTGTCGTGTCCAACCGTCTGAAACATTTTTGTATAGTCTTCGCGACTGGTGCTGAGGCTATTGTCTCAAATCGAGATGTGCTTGTGGGGATGACGTACCCTCAAGTCGGCGATGTATACTGTCGCAGACACCAACGCACCGGAGACCGTGAATGGACCACTACAAGCCCGAGATCGGCACGCCTGTCGAACAGCTCGATACGCCCTGCCTGATCGTCGACATGGATGCCTACGAGAGCAACCTGCGAGTCGTTGCCGAGACCTACCGCGACACGTCGGTGAAGATGCGCGCTCATACAAAAAACCTCAAGAGCCCTTTTCTGGCGCAGATGCAGATCGACATGGGCGGCACTGTCGGGGGCGTTTGCGTCGCCAAGGTCTCCGAGGCCGAAGTGATGGTCGAGAACGGCATCACCGATATCCTCATCCCGAACCAGGTTGTCACCGACGACAAGCTCGGCCGCCTGTGCACTTTGGCGCAGCGGGGCGACATCAAGGTTTGTGTCGACGATCCCGAAAACGTCCAGACAATCTCGCGGGTCGCCGAGGCGAACGGCGTAACTATCGGCATCCTGATCGAGGTGGACACGTCGATGGCGCGCGGCGGCGTACGCAATCCTAAGCAGGGGGTCGACATCGCCAAGCTGACGACCGATCTGCCCGGCGTTCGCTTCATGGGAGTGATGAGTCACCAGCACGTCGAGGGCTGGCCGACAGTCGATGAGTACACCGAGTCGGGTACGCGACACTTCGGCATATGCCTGGCGGTCAAGGACGCCATCGAGGCCGAGGGCATGGCTGTGGAGATGGTTTCCAGTGGCGAGACTTTTTCGTATAAACTCGCGACTGAGATTCCGGGCGTCACCGAGGTCGAAGGGGGCACATACGCCCTCATGGACACTATGCTCGGCTTCATGACCGAGTTCAAGTACGCTGCGAAGCTACTCACGACAGTCGTGAGCACGCCACGCCCGAACGTCGCCATTACGGACATCGGTGCTCGTCAACTCTGCTTAATCGGCGGCGAGTACGGGCCGGATGTCGAAGGATTGCCAGGGGTCGAGGTATCCCAGATCGGCGACGAGCATCTGGTCTTGAAAAGCGATGGTCAAACAGCGCTAGGCGTTGGCGATGTGGTCACACTGATCCCAGGTTATGCCGACGGTCTTGTGAATCGATGGGACCAGTTCGTCGCCGTGCGAAACGGCCTCGTCGAAGGAACGTGGGACTTTCCTGGCCGGGGATGCTTTCATTAGGATCGTGGCTTTGCCCACTTTCACTTGACGGGGAATATCTAGAGTGGGGTCGCTGGTGGGCGAGTTCGCTGCAGTGCAGCACCCCCATCACTTCGACAGGCTCAGCGCAGGCTCTAACCTTCCCCCTTCGAGAGGGAAGGGATAAGAAACGAAGGCTAGTTGAACTTTGGGATGAACGGCGCCGCTGAGTCGGGGCTCTGGTAGATGTAGGCGTTTTCGCTGCCGAGGCATGAGAATTGGTCCTCGGCGGGTATGCACATACCATCGCCGGACTGGAGATTCCGGTAGAGGAAGTAGTCCGCAAAGTCGCGCCACACCTGACGGTCAGTTAGGCTATCGATCACCTTGCCCATCGTCGCACCACGATACACCTCGGGGAACCACCAACGGTGCCTGATGCGTTGCGACTCGGAGAACGCCTCGGTAAATGACTCATCGGCGGCGTTCTTGTTGTTCGAGTGGACGAGGGCGATTGGTGCGTTCGGCAAGGTCTGTGAGCCTGTACTTCCGTAGGTCGTATACCCGATGCCTTCCTTGCCGCGCAGATACCAGTACCACGGCCAATGGAAGCCGCTGGTGCCGTCGATGGCGACAATCTGTGCCCCCTCTGGCACGTCCTGATCACGAAGCTGCCGGGCGAGCCGGTGGATGTCGGGCGAGGTCTGCGTGTAGACGATCATCTCGATGGGCACGTCGCCGTTCTCGAAGCTAGCGGTGATACTTGCGCGACCGCTGAGAATAAGGAGCACCGCCGCACCGGAGACCAGGCCGAGGGTCGCGAAGCCTTGCCGACCGATGCGCCGCGCCAATAGATAACCTGTTGCCGCCAGCGCTATCACCACAACGCCGAGCGCCACCGCCAGCAGGACATCGATGGTTTCAAAGCCGTCTAGACCGACAAAGGCCAGGTTCCACAAAAGGACCAGGAAGATGGGGACGCCTGGCAGTACGAGCACGCCGCCGCTACGTATCAGCGGTTTCCATTCTAGCTGCACGATGAGGTCGTTCAGGAATTTACCGGACAGGACGATCATCGGCAGCGTGATATTAACCAATAGCCAGGGCATCTTCTCGCTGGCGACGGTGTAAAGCAGGAAGGTCATCCATACCCAGTAAACGAGGAACAAACCGAATTTGTCGCGCTTGCGAACGTAGTAGACGCTCGCGACGATTGCCAGCACGAAGGGCAGGAACTCATACACGGTTGTGACGACAAAATAGTAATACCAAGGCTGCCCGCCGCGAGCCTCGCCTTGCTGAACGACCCAATAGCCGAGTGACTGCCACACGCCTGAGCCGATGCCGACCATGTTGGTGAAGAAGGTCGTGTACATCAGGATGAACAGGACGTAGAAAACGGCTGCCGCCTTCCACCAGACCGACTGGTTCCACTTTAGGCCGTAGAGCAGTCCCAGGAAGATCAGGAGCGCCGTTACGAGGAAAGCAACGACCAGCCCACCGCGTTCCGGAGCACCGATCTCCGCATTACCCCCCACCGGACTTGCCAGGATCAGACCGCTCCAGTCAAGTAGTGGGGTGTGCTGGAAAAAACTGATGAATGCGCCCCACAAGGGTAAAGTGATGGTTATGAGGAGCACGAGAAAGCCGGTCTCCTTGGAGACGCCGCGCATTTCGAGACCTTGGAAAAAGGCCGACCACCCGCCCTGCACCATCTTGACGACGGCGGCAGGTGGCGAGTCCTCCCCGATCACGACCCTCGACCGAATGGCTTCCCAGTTGCGACTGGTAATCACGAAGCCCAGATACAGGCCCATCGTCGCCGTGATCAGGTAGGCGCTTTCTTTCGATGCAAACGCGAAGGCCAGGAGGGCCGCAGTGATATACAGGTACCGCACCTTGCCCATACTTGGTGGGGGCACGGCGGCCTCTTCCGCAGATAGGTCGCCTTCGTCCTCCCCTTCGATGACCTCGCCGTCAAGGGTCGGCACGGGGGCGCGACCCCTACGAGATTCCTCTCCTTTGAGGGGAGAGGATCCGTCGTCCTCGTCGCCAGAGGCACCGGCAACAGGCACTAACTCCTCTTGCTCTCTGTCGGCTGAATCTGTGTCTCCCGAGCCCTCGTCGAGATATCGCCACATGGCGATCACTATTCCAAGCGCCCACACTGCCATGAGAATGTCGTTACGTGCGAAGCGGCTGTAGTAGAGCATCGCTGGCGAAAATGCCAGCATCACGGAGATGATCAGCGCGCCCCAGTTGCCCAGCCGCGATCTGAATAAGAGGGGCATGAGCACCAATGCGGTACCCGCGATGGCATACAGCAATCGGGAGGTGTAGTCGCTGTCTCCGAATATGAAAAAAAGTCCGGCGGTGGCCTCCATCTGGAAGGGCCCGTGCATCATCGGGTTGTGGATATAGCCGTTGCCATCGAACAGGTTCCACGAGTAGTAGGCGTGCAGGCTCTCGTCATGGTGCACCGCACGGAAGCCCAGGTCCCAGAAGCGCATCCCCGCAGCCGCGAAGAACAGCACAACATAAGCCGCCGCGTAATACGGGCGTTCTAGGATGGAATGCCTAAGATTTTGTAGGAAGTTGGTCAATGCTGTTTTCTTATCCCTTCCCCCTCGACGGGGAGAGGATAGGTCTTGTCTATCGGCGTTGCCGTTGTGTCTCATTCAGTGCCGCAAGTCGACGGTA
>Ga0209501_10002233_pt1 | contig 20547 bp, 22 predicted proteins | sample ArcticOcean_MG_C_4_FD_187434 | JGI IMG/M metagenome (GOLD analysis project Ga0209501, IMG submission 187434) | Marine microbial communities from western Arctic Ocean - ArcticOcean_MG_CB4_134 (SPAdes) (version 2) | ecosystem: Environmental > Aquatic > Marine > Oceanic | place: Arctic Ocean...
TCACTTGTTATTCAAGGTGGGGATCAGGTAATAATGACTATGAAACATCTATTATTGGGCAACCTTAATTTATGAACCGCAAAGCCTTCACCCTAATAGAACTCCTGGTCGTCGTAGCCATTATAGGAATTTTAGCTGCCGTGGGTGTGGTTGCTTATAATGGGTATACGGGTGCTGCAAAAGTTTCATCAGCTAAATCAAATCATATTTCAATAACAAAATATATTACTGCAGAAATAACTAAATGTGATTTAGGTGAAACAAATGTTATGCAAGGGAATTTAAATTGCTCAAGTGTAACAGGAGTTAATATTGCTAAAGCAGCAGTTGCCGCTTTAACAGAATTTAAAAATCCATATAAACAAAATGAAAAAGCTGTTGTTAATTATACAGTTGGAACTGGAGCTGATGATAACGCTGGATTAATTGGCATAACAGGAGATGGTCCTAAATCAAATGGTTTTCCAACTACAGTTTATGTTAATAGCTGTGTAAAGATACCTTGCAATCCAGGAGAAAATAGAATTCACAGCACATTAACTTTTTGATAAGTTTTTATTATGAACCGCAAAGCCTTCACCCTAATAGAACTTTTAGTCGTAGTAGCAATCATCGGTATTCTGGCTGCGGTGGGTGTAGTTGCTTATAATGGGTATACGGGAGCAGCTAAAGTTAATGTTGTAAAACAAAACCATCAAAAAATTAGTAAACTTTTTGTATCTGAACTCATGCGCTGCCAGGCATTTGGAGAAATAGCAACTTATTGGTCTACAAAAGCATCAGCTCAAGCACATGGACGTTCTAATCAAGGTCACGACATAGTAGCTTGTGATTTATCAAGCTCTACTCCACTTGCATCAAATTCTGGAACTATAATTCGTATTTTAAATTATTCTGAAATTAATGCTGCTAACCCTTTTGATCCATCATCTTTTGATGCTTCAAATAAAAGAAACACTGGTTACTTTAGAATGGAAAATTCTATACCTACTGTTGCTGAAATAGGAAGAACTCACTGCAATATTGTAAATACTTACGCAACAAAAAAAAAACAAAATAGAACCAGCCAAAAAGTTCATTGTTACTCAAGGTGGGGAACGGGAACAAATGACTATGAAACTACGATCATCAGTAATCCTTTTTAAAATAAAATTACGTCGTGACTACGTCTAAAGCCAAACTAAAGGTTAATCAGCAATATAAGTATTGTTGATAATATTTCAGATTTTATTCCTATCCCGTACCTTGTTTGCTACACTTTTTAGGTCTTATTTTTTCACTATTCCTATACTATACCTCAAGATCAAAGATATAATTAGAACATGAATAATTTAAGAAAAATTATACTAACATTTATTTTTATTTGGTTGTCAGCTGTTGGTTACCTAACTTGGTATAACGGCTTGAAAAACCCTGGCAGATACAAAGGTTTTAACTGGGAAGAATGGATATGGTTTGGTCTTGTCCCGGTTGTAATATCTACTATTTTGTATTTTATTTGGAAACCAGAGTCTTTTAAAAAACTAGTACAAGATTTTAAATCACTCTTTTAATTTATAAAACTTTGTCTGAAACAATTTTCCTAATCTCAACTTTTTTACTTGGGTTAATTTTTGGTAGCTTTGCTAATGTTTGTATCTATAGGTTACCTAAATCTAAAACTTTAATGTGGGACAGATCTTTTTGTCCGAAATGTAAAAAGATGATTAATTGGTATGATAATATTCCTTTAATTTCTTATTTAAATCTTAATGGTAAATGTAGAAAATGTAAAAAAAAAATACCTGCTCAATATTTTATAGTTGAATTTATTTCCGGAGTTGGTTTTTTATTAATCTATTTAAATTTTAATAATTATCCTTCAATTATCTTTACATCTATTTTATTGATTATATTTTTAATTATATTTTTTATAGATCTTAAACATTTTATTATTCCAGACAGCTTAAATATAGGAATTGCAGCTTTAGCTATTATAAAAAACTTTTTACCTAATTTTAATAATAGCTTTGTTCAAGATATCAACCAATCTGTTAGCGGAGGCATTGCTGGCTACTTAACAATTTGGATTATAATTTATCTTTATCGTGTTATTAAAAAAATAGAAGGTATGGGTTTCGGCGATGCTAAATTAATGGCTGGTATTGGTCTATTGTTTGGTTGGCAATCTATTCCTTTTGTTCTTTTTGTTTCTTCCTTACTTGGATTGATTTTTGTGATACCCTCTTTGATTAATAAGAAAAAAAATCTAAAAACAGAAATCCCTTTTGGCCCCTTTATAATTATTGCGTGTACAATTTATTTTATTTATGGAAAATATTTATATAGTCTAATCATTTAGTAAGTATAAAATTAAAAAGACAAATATTACCGTAATAATCAATTAAATTTTATGCTACAAATTACTTTTAAAAATTAACGCAATTAATGCTAAAATTTTCTAATGATAAATAAAATCTCTGAATTAGCAAAAAGTAATAAAAATATATCAGATTTTCACCTCAGAGATGGTTCTGACATATCATGTCGAATTATGGGAGATATTGTAATTCAACCTAATACTAAAATTTCTAATAATGATTTAAATAACTTATTAAAAGAGAACTGCACTGATGATGAAATTAAAAAGTTTGAAACTAAGAGTGAATTAGATACCGCGGTTATGTTAGATGGGTTAAGATTTAGAGCTAATTTTTATAAAACTCTAAATGGCTTAGCCGCTGTACTTAGAAGAATTGAAAGTAAAATACCTTTAATGGAAGATTTAAATCTTCCACAGGTTTTATTCACCTTATTAGATGCTCATAAAGGTTTGGTGTTGGTTACAGGTCCTACAGGTTCAGGAAAATCAACTACACTTGCTGCAATTATTAATCAAATAAATGAGTCTAGACCTTCAAATATTATTACCATTGAAGACCCAGTTGAATTTATACATAAAGATAAAAAAAGTATTATTTCGCAAAGAGAAGTAGGAAAACAAACTGAAAGTTTCTCTAGTGCATTAAAAGCAGCTTTACGAGAAGACCCTGATGTAATCTTGGTGGGAGAGTTAAGGGATTTAGAGACAATTGGTATGGCTCTAACAGCAGCTGAAACAGGACATTTAGTTTTCGGGACTCTACATACAAGTGGAGCACCTAATACTGTAAATAGAATTATTGACGTTTTCCCTTCTGAACAACAAGGACAAATTAGAGCTCAACTTGCTGAATCTTTGAAGATGGTAGTTACACAAAAATTATTTAAAAAAAAAGATGGCTCAGGCCGTGTTGGAGCCTTTGAAGTTATGGTTTGTAATGCACCAATTAAAAATTTAATTCGTGAAGCAAAAATACATCAAATTACAAGTGTTATGCAAACAAGCCAGCGTGAAGGAATGATAACGATGGAAAAATCAATTGAAGATTTAGTTGGCAGAGGAGTTATTTCAAATGCCGAAAAAAACAGTTAAAGGATTTACTTTAATAGAACTTTTAGTCGTCCTTGCAGTCATTGGAGTGTTTACAGTATTTGCTTATCCTAATATCTCAAATTGGATTACTGATAGACAAGTTAGAGGGGAAACATATAAATTTGTTGCAGAGATAGAACGTATGAAGGCAAAAGTTACTAGTGGAGAATATGCTTTAGCGATGGTTCGATTTGGAGGTCCAAATAGCTATAAGTATGCTTCTATCGAAAAAAGATACATGACACGTACTGACTTTGCTCAAAATTATCCTATATCCAATATGGCTTCTGGAGCTAGTGGTTACTGGTCGTGTGACTACGATATTAGAAATAAAAAATATAGTTGGGATAGTGATTATGTTTTTGAAAGTGAGGATATACGTCATTGGCCAAATATACACATGTGTATCTCAAAAGATGGGACGAAAAAAGGAGTGCTAAATCAAAAAAATCCTGACAGTGGTCAACGAAGAACTCTAGGTAGAATTATTTTGTGTTCTGTAAATAATACAACTGAATCTGGCGGATCAAATAGATGTAATGACTCTAATAAAAATGATTATCGTTACATGATTACTTGGGATGTTTTTACCAATCTAAAAGTTTACAAATTTAATATGAAAAAAAATCAATGGTGTATTAACAAAACCTGTCGTTCTATGAGTGAGTTTAATTAATGTTAAAATCTAAAGAAATTAGCGGTATTTCGATAATTGAGTCGATGGTTTGCATAGTAATAATTGGTATAGGGTTTATTGCTATATTACAGCTTTCTGCATTTTCAATTGGATCAATGGATCGTGCAACGGAAAAGAATAAACTTAATTATTTATCTGAGATGGTAATGGAAGATATGATTGGTGATCCTGACAATATATCTAATTATGGGAATTTTAATGAAACTTGTAGTTATGGAACAACAGGGGGAAGTGATCTTTATGATAAACAAAAAAATAAGTGGAGAAATAAACTTCAAGAAAAAAATTATATAAAAATTGCTAACAAAGATAAAAAGCCAGCATGTTTTACTGGTGATACTAAAAAAACTTTTGTTGGAGATGGCAATACATCGGGGAGAGTTAATTTTTTAACAGGCAAGGGGAAAAGAAAAAAATATCTCGGAGTGGTAGTTAAATGAAAAATACAAATGCTGGATTTTCATTGGCAGAAGTTATGGTTGCAATAGTTATTGGTGTAATTTCTATTGCTGCTGCATTTTCTTCCTATAATTATTTTAATAAATCATATGATTTAGTCTCACAAAAAGCTAAAATTAATAAAACAGCAAGAGAAGGTCTGGCAGTTATTACGAGGGACTTAAGAAATGCCGGATATATTAATCCAAATTATACCAATTCCTCTAGACCTGAAATTCATTTAATTGGTCAGCGTCAAAAATATTCAGGAACCAATATGGATAGTCTTAACATTTATTATACGCCTGCCCCACAGATTAGACAAAGAATTTATTATAGACCATGGAAATATCAAAATACTAATGAATATTTCTTAGCAAGAGAAGTTGTCAATAACCCAATACAGGGGGGACAAGCTTGGAAAATTATTTATGATAATATTGAATTTATTCCACATATTTCTGATTTTCAGGTGGTCTTTAAAGATAAAGACGGAAATGAATTAGTGCCAGTATGTGATTATTGTGGGCCAGTTGAAAATGCCCAAGGATCAGGAACAATGGTGGGGAGTTATAATTTAGGACAAGCCAACATGCAAAAAGTTCATACAGCCGAAGTTTATTTAACCCTTCGGTCTCCTAAAGAAATTTATAAAAGTAATAAATCAATAACAATAAAAAATCACTCAGGGTCAAATGGAAATGAACAAACCTTTAATGATAAATATCATCGAGAAACTTTTTTTGCCAGTGTGCACACAAGAAATTTAGCTAAACCGATTGCTATATCTGAAACAACAGGGGAAAGCATTGGACAAACATCGTCTTATAATAAATGAAAACTGATTTTAAAAATAACGAAAAAGGTTTTGCACTACCATTAGTATTATTGCTTTTAGTAGTAATGACTATTATGGGCGCAACGTTAGTTACAATTAGTTCAAATGAACATTCGGCAAATACAGATAAAGATCAAAGCCAGCAAGCATTTTATGCAGCAGAGAGCGGAATCTCAGTTGCTAAGAAATGGATGGTCGACAATACAAGTCTTTTAACAGGCTCATCACAGAAAAATTTAGATAATGATTTAAAATTTTGCAAGGCTTCATTTTTTACTAATTTAATAACGCCAAATGGATTTATATTGGGAAGAAAATCTCTAAACGAAGTAATTACAGCATCAGGGGATGAAGCTACAAGACTTGGTAAATTTAGTTTTGAATACTTTATAGCTTATAGCCCAGATCAGAATGGCAATAACTCCTCTGCTAAAACAAAAAGTGGAACGAATAATGTTTTATACACCATTTACTCATGTGGATGTGATGAGGCAAAGGATAAGTGTAGTGCTCAAAGTAACGTTATAGTTCCTTTAGAAGCCGTGGTAACCTTGGTGAATTGATGAATAGATTTATAGCTTATTTATTTGGATTTCTTCTGCTGGCGCAAGCAAACGCATTAGCGTTAAATTGTGACTTAAATAAATTTAAACTAGGCGAGAATTTAAGTAGTTTTGAAAAAGAAAAACTAGCTTTTATGTTTAGCGAGCCTGTTAAAGGAATAAACTCGATCACATTACCAATCGAATTTATATGCCAAGATAAAGAGATAAAAGGAACAGTAATATCCTTATTTTTTATAGACAATAAGGTTGTAAGAATTATTTTTCAAAATCAAATTATTCAAAATAGATCATTATTTAATCTTGCTAATAGTTTTTATAAATCTGGTTTTACAAAAAACCAAAAGATCATTGATAAAAATGAACCAGAAAAATATGCCATAGAAAAAAATGGAATTTATTATTTATATGCAAACTTAAGAGGGATTAATGAAAACACAGGTAATTTTTTAGAACTTTTTGAAATTGTAGATAAAAAACATGAAGATGCAGCAACTAAAGAGGCAATAATTCAAGAAGAAAAATGATTAAAAAATTTTATATATTTTTATTTTTAATTTTTTTTGTATGTTCTAATTCATACTCAAAATCACCTCCACCAGGAACAGGTACAAGTAATGTCCCTGCAAATATTTTAATCATGCTGGATAATTCAGGAAGCATGGCTTGGGATATAAATGGAAATTATATTTCAAGTTGGCAAAAATATGTTTCAGCTCCCTCAGATGTTGCTGTAGATAGCAATGGTAATATTTATGCGCTACAAGTTAGTAGCAAGACAATAAAAGTTTTTAACTCGAGCGGAGCTTATATAAAAGTTATTGGTACATGCTCATCTATTTATCCTACTAATCTAGATATTTATAATGATACGATCTATGTTTTGGATTATTACAACGCAAGTGTTAAAGTTTTATCACCTTCAGGAACGTGCCTGAGACAAAAAACTACAGGAGGAGGATATTGGAGTGCATGGAGCATAGCGGTATCTAATAGCCATGTATTTATCGGTGGTTTTACTCAATATTATCAAAGTTATATTAGAATTCTTGATAGAGGCTCACTAAATCAAGTTGCTGTTCACTCTAATTATCCAACCTATTATTCAATGTCTGGTCTAGATGTTAATAAAGATGGAACAAAATTGGTTACCGTATCTAATTATCGAAGCAAAGTATGTCTACATACTATATCGGGAACTAACCTAGGTTCCTGTCAAACGGTAGGAACTGGTAATTATGGTACAGGAAATGGAGATACTAGATATCCCGTTGATGTTGCTTTTGATTCTAACGGAAATATATTTGTTAACGATAGTAGTAATAGAAGATTACAAAAATTTGATTCTTCAGGATCTTATGTTACCAAATATGGTTCACTTAATTATAGTGGACCTTTTAGATGGCCCTGGGGTGTAGGTATTTCATCTGACAATAAGGTTTATAGTGCAGATCAGCAAAATAATGACATATATGAATTCAATAATGATTTAACATCTTACACAACAATAGGTGCTGCCAAATCAAGAATGTCAATTGCTAAAGAAGCAATTAAAAAAATAGTAGAAGATCCTGAACTTAAAAGTGGAGCAAATTTTGGGCTTATGGAATGGGGATATGGTTTTGGTAATTATCTTAGATTAAGAGTTCCAGTTAGTTCTAATGGTGCAGCTACTATTTATTCAGATGTTGATGGAATAAATGCTAATGGTGGAACATATCTTTTACAAGCCATGAATTATGCAAGAAATTACTGGAATGGAAGCTTAAATCAAAACGGCACTCGTTATCCTTCACCTATTATTCCCGGTGCTACATGTCAATTAAATTTTAATATTTTAATAAGTGATGGACAGTGGAACAATCATAGTGGTGCAATGGGTGTTGTTCGAGATATGAAGAATAGATTGAATGTAAAAACTTTTTCAGTTGGGTTAGGTATTAATACGGGTAATAGGAGTAATTATGATAGCTTAGCAGTTAATGGTGGGACGACTACAGCTTTATATGCAGACACGTCGGGAGCACTGCTTACCGCTATGCGAGATGCAGTACAGCAAGCTATATCAAGTTCATTAACTTTTACGACTCCAGCCGTGATGCCGGAACAAAATAAGGGAGGTTTTATTTATCAATCTACTTTCAAATATGAAAAAAACAAAGAATGGGAAGGTAGTTTGAAAAAATATGAACTTAATGCCGATGGATCTTTTGGTTCAGAAAAATGGGATGCTGCTACAGAGTTAAATAAAACAAACCCTAGTGACAGAAAAATATGGACAGCAGATATTGGAACAAAAAATATTAATAATTTTACAACATCAAATAGGAGTGAACTAAAACAAAAATTGTTTCCACATAAAGCAAGCCCAACAGACACTGAAACAGATAATTTGATCAACTTTATTAGAGGTTATGATGCTTATGATTATGATAAAGATAATAACATCACAGAAACAAGAAAATCTAAGCTAGCTGACATTTATCACTCAGATTTAATTGTTGTTAGCAAGCCAGAGGCACCAACAGTTGATACTGGAAATTTAAATTTTCCAAAAACTGATGCTTATTATAGGCAGAATACGCAAACGCCATATACTAATTTCAAAAATAGTAATGATTGTGGAGGTCCGTGTAATAGTAGAACGGAAGCTGTTATTGCGGGATCAAATAGTGGCATACTTCATGCGTTTAATTCAATAACGGGTAAGGAACTATGGGGTTATATCCCTCCAAATATAATAGGCAAACTCTCTAGTATTGTTACAACCAAAGTAAATGCAACCAATCCTATTTATGGGGTTGATGGATCTCCTGTGGTTAAGGATATATATTTCGATGACACACCAAATAATGGAGCTAACGATCCAAGATGGAGAACAATTCTTATTTCTGGATTAGGTGCTGGAGGTAATGGGTATTTTGCACTTGATATAACAGATATCAATAATCCAAAACACTTATTCGCAATTGAAAATGATCCATACAATAAAACAATTAGTCATTGGAATTCAGATGAAAATCTAAATACATATTTTTATTCAGGAAGAAATAGTCTTCCACCTCAGTTTGATTATAGAAAACTAGGTGCAAGTTGGTCTACACCTAGAATTATAAGAATAAAAGTTGATGGAACAGACAGGTGGGTTGCAGTTTTTGGTGGTGGATACAATAGTGGTGTCGCTCCAGAGTATGGTTCGGCTGTTTTTATTATGGATCTTGAAAACGAAGGTCGATTACTTAAAAAAATTGATATTCAAGATAAACAGATTGCATATTCTGGTTATGTATTTGGTGTTGCTAAAGGAGTTAAGGAAATTCAAATGAGTCAGTATGGTTTAAGCTCTTATAACCATGATGTTGAAAGATTAATTGTCTCGGGCGCAGGAGGTATGGGCTTTGGTATTACTCAAGATATAAATGGAAGTACAGCATCTAATATTAAAATAATTTTAGAACATGAGACGCCTGGACCTGGTTATACAAATTTTACTGTAACAAGAGTTAATAAAAAAGACATAGTTAATTCATTACCATCGGATTTAACTGTAATAAGTGCTGACGGAACTTCAAAAGCAAATTATGACGGAGCGCTAATTTATGCAGGCGACGTTGAGGGGAAGGTTACAAAATTAAACCTAACAGAAAACTTTAAATTAAATAATGAAAAAATGATTGACAAAAATATATCTACAACAACTGTTTTTGACACGCAGGCAAACACAGATAATGGAAGATATATTTATAATAGCTTAGAGGCTACGATTAATAGTGATAATAATTTATGGTTATATTTTGGAACTGGTGATACTCAAAAATTACAAAGTCAATCAAGCCAAGTGCAGAACAGAGTGTATGGAATTAAAGATAAAGATTTTCCAAATTATGCAAATATAAGTTCAGCAGGCACATATAGTAGTTGTTCTAGTTCAGGTTGTCCTAATTCCTCTCAAATTGGTTGGTATGCTGACCTTAATAAAGCTAAAAAAGTGACTGCAAAAGCCACAATAGATAAAGATAGGGTTTACTTTCCAGTATATGAGCCTTCTAGTGCTTCAAGCCCTTGTAATACAGGAACAGCATTTTTAAATGCCTATGACTCAAAATGTGGTTCCAGTGTACTTAATTTCCCAGTTAATCTTGGAAAAGGAGTTGCAGGAGAAGTGATAAAAAGTGGAGATAACCTCTATATTGCTATATCCGGAGAGGCAAATAAGAACCTTGTTTCAAAAGATAGCTTAATTAGACTTAAATCAGAAGCAAAAGCAGCTTCTGGAGCAGTTCAATTAGAAAGCTGGAAAGAGAATTATTAACTTAAAAACACTCTAACACAAGAATATTTACTCTAACACAAGAATATTTACTCTAACACAAGCTATGTGTTAGAGAAAAGAGTATTATTTATATATAATCTATGACTTGTGTTAGAGTAATGTAATTTTTGAGTATTTTAAAATATATATTTTATTAACATGGATAAAATACACTGTAAAAATGGACGTTTGCACGTATATGTAAGGCAAGATAAGCATAGAGGTGTACTTAAATCACATAATTACGTAGGCAGGACCTATGTTAACGGTAAGCAGATAGTAATTTCTTCAGGTACTAAAGACGAAGCGGAAGCAATCAAAATATTAGAGAAATGGTATGACAATTTACAGATTGAAGCTAAAAAAGAATCTGAGATAAAGGCACAAGAAGCTAAGGAATTAGAATTAAAGGCACAAGAAGCTAAGGAATTAGAATTAAAGGCACAAGAAGCTAAGGAATTAGAATTAAAGGCACAAGAAGCTAAGGAATTAGAATTAAAGGCACAAGAGCTAGAATTAAAAGCACAAGAGCTAGAATTAAAAGCACAAGAGTTAGAATTAAATGCACAAACTCCTCTTGATAAAAATAAAAAAGGATTAACATTGGACATGCTTGATAAACTGAAAAGTATGAATTTTTCTAGTCTTGTAAGAAAAGAAAATAAATCATCTCAAGGTAAGGATCTAAAAACAAATATAAAAAATTTTAAGAAAAAATTTGAAACCTTTTTTACTTCAAGGGTAAGTAAATTAAGCGTGGCAGGAGAAGAAATTGCTGGTCTAGATATAACAAGAGAAGCAATTAGGGTTGCTCAGGTTACAAAAGGTAAAGATGAAAAATGGATATTAGATAAATTTTCTTATCGATTATTGGATCAAGATAAAATGAGTGATAATCTTTTAGATCATAAAGATTATTTAGCCGAAGAAATAGCTTTGGCATTATCTAATGGAAAAATTACAACAACGAATATTGCATTATCAATTCCTGTAACTAGTGCAATTATTAGGGTGGTTCCAAGTCCACTAATGACAGATGAAGAGTTACAAAAAGCAATTGAAACAGATTCTTTGTGGGAAAACTTAGTTCAACTTACTAATAATTTAAACGATTATTCAATTTTTCATCAAATTATTAATAGAAATTCAAAAAATAATACTATGGAAATTTTATTTGTTGCTTCAAAACTATCAGATGTTAACTCCTATTCGAACATAGTAAAAAAGGCTGGATTAAATCCAGTAATTATGGATGTCCGTTGTTTTACCTTAAAAAATGCCTATGATAATACTCAATTTATAGGTTCGACTGACAAACTAAATTCTGCAATTTTAGAACTTAGTTTAGATGATAATTATTTAATGGCTCTTCACAAAAGTACACCTGTGATTACTGATATATTTTTACGAACACAAGAAAAACAAAGCCTAGCAAAAATTACAGATGGTCAAGTTGATAATGAAGCAGATAGTGTTGTCAGAAGATATTCAATGCAAATCAAACAAGCAGTACAAGATTATGAAAATAAATATGAAAATAAAATTAATTCAGTCCAGGTTGTTTCGGCTTTAAAAAATTTAAATTATTTAATTCCTATATTTAAAAAAAATCTTCCTGGAATAGAAATTGTTGAGTTTAATCCTTTAGAGGGGGTTGCTGTACCTAGCTACAATAGTGAAAAAATTAATAATGAAAACACTTCTCCACTATCATCAGTTATGGGACTTGCATATAGAAAATTAGATGTTTTTGGCTACTATAAGTTTGTAACAGCAGTTAAAAATATTAACTTATTACCTAATAGAGATGCTGTACGTCAGCAAAATAAAATAAAATTTTTATCTGGCTTTGCTCTTAAAGGTTTTGCGGGTTCATTGGCTGGTATTTATTTATTATTAATTATTTTTTCTTTTTTTCAAATTAGTAGTAATAAAAAAAAGTTATTAGAGTTTGATCAAGTGCAGAATGAATTTACGATAATAAATACTAGTTATTCTAAATTAGTCAAACAAAGAAGGGAAATGTCGGATTCATTAAGCCTTGGAAAATTGATAAACACTAATCAAACTCGATCATATCGAGCCTTAGCCCAAATTTCGAAAAGTGTTCCATCAAGAGTACAGTTTATTAAAATGTCATATGATGGAAATCTGAGTCTAGTTATAGAGGGCATGGCTTTTTCTGATCAAGATATATTAAACTTTATATCAAACTTAAACGCTAAGACATTAATAGAACAGGCATCATTAGCAGCGATGAAAGTTTCAACTGGAGAAAACGCAACATCAGGGAATAATAAAAAAGGTTTTACAATTATCTGTAAATTGAAAGACGCTTAATGGATTTATCAAATTTAAAAAATATAGATTTAAAAGATATAATTGAAAAATTTAAATCGGGTGGCTTAAGCGATAAGAAATTTTTAATTAAGCTTGGTGTTGGCTCTTTTGCAATTTTAATATTTTTAATAATCTACTATGCTTTTGTATCTCCAATAGTAGATGTTCAAAAAGAAAAAATAGCATTAATGAATAAAAATAAAAATAAAATGATTGAGATGAATAATAATATAAAAAATTTAAAAGCAGCTGTAAAAAAATTAGAGCCAGAATATATTAAAAATAGTAAATTATTTCACAGCAAGAAAGAAGTAGAAGATCTTTATCAAAATATTAGTAAATTTGCTCAACTAAATGGGCTAACAATTGTTAACTTAAAGAAAACCGAACCCGTGCCAGTTAATGCTGCTGTGCCTCAACCAAGCACTCCAGTTATCACAAACGAAAATATAGAGAATAAAACAGAAAATAAAATTGTTGGGGCTCAACCACAAATCGCTTATTACAAAATACCTGTAGACTATGAAATACAAGGTAGTTACTTGGGTTATTTGAAATTTAGAAAATCGTTATCAAAATCTCAAAAAGTAATTAATTTTGACAAAGAAGAAATTAATGTCCTTCAAAAATTTCAAGGACAGATTTTATCTAAAGGAACAATATCAATAGTAGGATTGCCAAATGAATATAATTAATAAAAAAATAATAATTTTTTTAATGGCTCTAATAGCTTTTCAATTACAATTAAATAATTTGAATGCAGAAGATAAAATTATTGACGAAGAGGAACTGCCTGCTATGGATCCTTTTCTTGGGAGCTCAGGAGTAACTGGTGAAAATACAACATCTGCTAAAAATAATCAAAACAACGGATTACTAAGTGATCTGAGATTGGTAGGAACAATTATTGGAAGCAATAAAAGCTATGCAATTTTTTCTTCTGCAGATGGATCACCACTTAAATATCAAACAAATCAATATATTACAGACACAACAACATTAATCGAAATTTTAAAGGATAGAATTGTTGTGAAAGATGAGAATGATCAACTTTTTTACGAAGTTGATATGAACAATAGAATAGAATCGAATGATGGTTAAATGATAAAAATTTATTATAAATTAACAATATTGCTAATAATGATTGCTTTTTTACAATCGTGTACAACAACGCAACCTCCAAAAAATAAAAAAAATGTTCATGGGGACAAGCCTTTAATTGACACAAGTAAAATTGTCGTCGAAGGTCGTAAAGATATGGATCAAATGGTTAAAGATGGGCCCAAACCATATGAAACTGAGATTGTGCCTAGAGAAGATAAAAGAAAAACGATTACTACGCAAAACGTTAAAAACTATGTAACGATCTCTGATGATTATGCGAACCTAAAACAACAAGTGAATATTAATTTTCAAGGATTAGATTTTAAATATGTAATGTCTTTAATGGCTAATATCGGGGAAGTAAATATTTTAGTAGGCGATGAAGTTAGTGGAACAGTTAATGCAAAAATTGAAAATGTAGGTTGGGATATAGCTTTTCAAACATTATTGGATATGAAAAGTTTAGCGGCCGACATTGATGTAGCTAATGGCATTATCAGAGTTCATACACCAGCAAAACTTACAGAACAAGAAACTACCAAATCATCGAGAGCAGAAGTATTAAAAAAAAAGATAGCACTTGAAGTATCTGTCGAACCTATGTTGGCTGAAATTTTTAGACTTTATTATATTAGCCCTACACAAGCAAAAACTACCTTATTAGATTTGTTTGCCACACAAGGGGAAGCAACCACAACTTCTATGAGTAATCTCAAAATAACAATTGAGGATACAACACGATCAATAATTGTAAGAGGGCATAAACCTGATTTAGATGTTATTGATGCGGTAATAAGAGAGATAGACGTTAAAACAAAACAAGTTTTGATTGAAGCCTTTATTGTTAAAGCAACATCAGACTTTCAAAAGGCTTTAGGTACCAAAATAGGAGCAATGAGCAAGAAAGGAGTTTCGGGTGAACCTGGATCTGAAATTATAACAGGTGTTACGGGTGGGGCAGCTACAACACCAGCTGGAATAGCTTTATCAGCTGCAGCAGGCACAGTTTCTAGTCAAGGAATTACTGGAGCTACAAGCGGCATAGGAATAATAAAAACTTTTGGAACCGCTGCACTAAAACTAGAACTTGAAGCTTTGGAAACTCTTAATAAAACTCAAATTTTGCAAAGTCCTAGTATATTTACTTTAAACAACCAAGAAGCAAAAATTACACAAGGAACACAGATCCCTTATCAAACAACATCTGATGGAACTACAACCACGGCATTTAAGGAAGCCGCATTATCACTTACCGTAACTCCGAGTATCATTGGTGACGGAAATGTTTTATTAGATGTTCAAATAAATAATGATACGGCAGTCTTCACTACTGGTGATGAACCCTCTATTGATACAAATCAAATAACTACAAAATTATTGGTTAGTGATGGAGATATAATTGTAATAGGTGGAATTAAAACAAGCGATATAACAAATAATTTAAAAGGAGTTCCGGGAGTAAGCAAAGTTCCAGTTTTTGGCAATTTATTTAAAGGAAAGGAAGAAGGAGACAAACTAACAGAATTATTAATTTTTTTAGCTCCACGTGTAATAGAATAAAATGAGTAAAATTAAGCTTGATGATGCTAGCGAACAAAACATTTTAAACATGTTGTTGGATAGCTCAGTTATTAACTCTGATCAAATTAATAAAATTAATGCTACTAGTTCTGAAATAGGAAAATCAAAATTAGAAACAGCTTTTGAGTTAAATTTTACAGATGAAGATAAGATACTAAAAATACTTTCTAATAATTACTCTTTACCAATTATAGATTTAACAAAATTTAAAATTGATGAAAAAATTAAAAAAATTATCGATATCAGGTATATAGAAAATCATTCACTAGTTCCGTTTGAAATAAATAATGAAATTTTAAAGATTGCAATAGCTGATGCTTCGAAACTAAGCTTAATGAAAAACTTAAAGACAATGACAAAAATGGAACCTGAATTGTACGCTTCATCCATTAGTAATATTAATCAATTTATTGAACGACTTTCTAATAATAAAACAAAAAAAATATCATCCACTAATATTAAGATCGAAAAAAAAGAAAACCCAGATATAATAGTTGAAGTCGGATCTGAAGTAATAGTTTTTGGAAATAAATTAATTACAGAAGCAATTAATCTAGGGGCTAGTGATATTCACATTGAGAGTTTTAGAGGAAGTGCAAATATAAGATTTAGAGTGGATGGCCTTTTAAAAATAATGGATAAATATTCTAAATTTTTAAATGAAGAATTTCCAAAAAATTATCTCGCCCTTGTTGCTAGGATTAAAATAATTAGCAAACTAGACATAGCAGAACGTAGGGTTCCTCAAGATGGGGCCGCAACATTTAAATCAGATACTAAAGAAATTGATTTAAGAGTTTCAGTCTTACCTACAAAAAATAATGAACGTATCGTAATGCGAATTTTAAATAAAGATGCAGGTGATAAAGCTTTGAGTGAATTAGGGTTTGAGAATAAAGACTTAAACAAACTTGTAAAAGCAATAACATCTCCTCAAGGAATGATATTAGTTACAGGCCCAACAGGTAGCGGGAAAACTACAACGTTATATAGTATTTTAAAACACATCAACAAACCAAGTATGAATATTTTAACAGCTGAAGACCCAGTAGAATATGAGATGGAGGGCGTTGGTCAAGTTCAAGTTAAAGAATCTATAGGTTATACTTTTGAAGAAGCTCTTAGATCTTTTCTAAGACAAGACCCAGAAGTAATTTTAGTTGGAGAGATTAGAGATAAAGTAACAGTAGATATCGCTTTAAAGGCTGCATTAACAGGTCACTTAGTATTCAGCACTTTGCATACTAATGATGCTCCAAGTTCAATTACTCGTTTACAAAATATGGGTACGCCAAACTTTTTAATATCAGCAGCTATATCATTAATTATGGGTCAACGATTGGCGAGAAAAACTTGCACGGAATGCCGAATACCTGATGAAAATATAACTCCAAAATTATTGAATTCAATTGGTTTTTTACCAGAACAATCGGCAAGAGCAAAAATTTATAGAGGTAAGGGCTGTGAGAATTGTACTAATGGGTACAAGGGAAGAATGGGAATTTATGAAATTTTACCAATTGAACAAGAGTTAAAAGCTGCGATTTTATCTGGCCTTCAACAAATAGAATTGATTGCAATAGCAAAAAAAAATGGCTTTAGAACTATGCAAAACATGGGCCAGGATTTGTTATTAACTGGTGATCTAAGCTACGCTGAGTATGAAAGAGTTTTACAATCTAATTAATGTTAAATTTTACATACAAAGGAATAGCTTTAGGAAAATACGTTGAAGGTGAAATCGAAGCCCTAAATAATTCAGAAGCCTCACATAAACTAAAAGAAAAAAAAATAATCATAACTAATTTAAAAGAATCAAAAAAAAAGAAGGTTGAAGTTAAGAAAGAAAGAACCCCTATTACTTTTGGCACCGGTATTAAAGCTCAAGAAATTCTAATTTTTTGTAAACAGTTTGCTACAATGCTGCGAGCAGGTCTCCCAGTTCTAAGTACCTTAGAAATGCTAGATGCCCAAACAAAAAGACCACCTATGAAAAAAGTTATTCAAGCAATTAAAAAAGATTTAGAGTCAGGCAATGCATTGTCAAAATGTTTTGAAAAACACCCAAAAATTTTTGACACCGTTGTCGTTAACTTAATTAAAGCAGGTGAAGCTAGCGGTAAACTTGATACTTTTTTACAAAAAATAGTTATTAATCTTGAAAAAAGAGAAAAAATTAAATCTCAAATTAAAAGTGCTTTATTTTATCCAGGCATTCTTTTTACAGTTGCGGTTTTAGTTACAGTTTTTATGTTAATGAATGTTGTACCAACTTTTGTTAATATGTACGAAAACATGGGTATGGGAGATGAACTACCGACACCAACAGCGGTAATTATGGCAATGAGTGAATTTGTTCGTTCATCAGGAGGTTTTTTTCTTCTAATTTTTATAATTTCTTTTGTTGTAGGTTTTAAATATTTAATAAGTAAAAATTATAGTATTAGAAAATCATGGCACCGGATTATGTTAAAACTTCCCATCTTTGGAAATCTAATAAATAAGTCAATATTAGCTAAGGTGTCTTTAGTTTTAGGAAATCTTAACCAAGCAGGTGTTGATTTAATCGAAAGTATAGATATTGCAAAATCAGTTACAGATAATGTGATTGTTGTAGAGGCTTTAGAAAATATAAAGAAAGGTGTCTTTTCAGGGGAATCTTTAACCGACCTATTTAATAAAGAAACAATTTTTCCCCCAACTTTCAGTCAATTAATTTCAGTAGGTGAACAGACAGGTAGCTTAGATGAAATGTTTGGCTCTATCGCAATATACTATGAAGAGGAATTTGATGTAGCTGTTGCTAACTTGGCTAGCTTAATAGAGCCCATTATGATTGTGTTCATGGGCATAACAATAGGTGGATTAATGCTCGCAATGTACGCTCCTATATTCAATGTAGGGGCTATTATTGGTTAGTATTGTAATAATTCCTAAATACTATAACTATAAAAGTTGACCTTTGGTTGTAATGTACCTAAGCTAAAGGAAAATTTAATAAGAGCATTAATGAAAAAATTAAGCAAAGGTTTTACTTTAATAGAATTGCTAGTCGTGGTTGCCATAATAGGTATTCTAGCAGCAGTAGGTGTTGTTGCTTATAATGGGTACACATCAGCTGCAAAAGTAAATGCTACTAAAACAATGCATGCACAAACGGTAAAATATATCTCAGCTGAAATTCAAAAATGTTCTTTAGGCGAAAGCAAATTTATGGGAACTAATCAAGATTGTCCCGCAACAGCCGCTAAAGCTGTGACTGGAGCAGTTAACACTCTGACTGACAAAAATCCATACTTAATGGCAAACAATGCTATTAGATCAAGCACTGCGTTTAATGAAGGATATGTTAGCGTAAGTGCATCTAGCACAACATCAGTTTTAATTAATACTTGTACAAAAACTGGATGTGCTACTGCAGATAAAATGACTGCAACTATTACCGTAGACTAAATAAATTAATGAGGCACCATAGCCTAGGGTTTACTTTGATAGAACTCTTGGTTGTGGTTGCTATTATTGGAATTCTCGCAGCAGTAGGAGCTGTCTCTTATAGCGCCTATAAACCTTTAGCTGAAAAAAAAAAAGCAGAGGTAACTTTAAGTACAATTTATTTAGCTGAACAAGAATACAAATCTAATAATGGAGAATATTGTATTACTACTTGTGGATCTACCGCAGAGATAGTTACTAATTTATTTGATGGAGTAGATGATTTATCTGAGCAAACATATTCTTTTAAAACAACCAATGCTTCTACATTAAGCATTATTGCTACTAAAAAAACAAATTCAAGCTGCACAATTACAATCACTGAGACTAATAAAAAAGCAAATGTAAGCAGTAGTTGCTAACTATATGAAAAAAATATTTAAATTTATTTATTACAATATCGCTTTAGGAGTAGCGTTATGGATAATTTTATTTCTTTATAAAATAAATATTTGGTTAGCGGTTATTGGCTCAATTATTGTTATTTACCTTTTTGTAATAATTACATCAAAAGTTTTAATCAGAATTAAAGATTTATGAAAAAAAACAAAGCCTTCACACTTATTGAGCTTCTAGTTGTTGTAGCCATCATCGGGATTCTAGCAGCTGTAGGGGTTGTTGCTTATAATGGATATACGGAGGCAGCGAAAAAGAAAACAATGCAGCATATCCATTCTAGTACTGTAAAGATAATAGCTTCTGAGCTGATGAAATGTCAATTAGGAGAAACTCATTTTTTCCCGACAAGTAAATATGGTGGCAAGGTCAGTAATTCATGTGGCTCTTCTGCAGCATGGAGGGCTGGAACTGCTAGAAATGGAGCATACAACTCTATTGCCTTTAAAAATCCTTGGGACACTTCAGATTTCACCATTTGGGAAAATACTTCAGCGCCTTATTTTAAGAAAGGTAAGAGTATAGTTTCTAGTTCAGGTAATGAAGTAAGTGTAAGAAGCTGCTGGGCTGACGGTTGTGACGCTTCGAACAGAAAACTAAGCACCATTACAACTGATTAAAATTTTAATGAGAGATAGGAACCAGGGTTTCACCCTAATAGAACTCCTAGTCGTTGTTGCCATCATAGGAATTCTGGCTGCTGTTGGTGTGGTTGCTTATAATGGGTATACTGGTGCAGCTAAAGAAAGTGTCTGTAAAGATAACCATAATAGGATTAAGAAACTTATAGTTGAGAAAAAAACCTTCTGTGAACTAGATAGCACAATTCCCCTAAGAGGATCTTATTCAAGCTATAAGATGGGTGCTGAATATAATTTTAATTGCTCAAGTAACTTTTCGACACTTGCAAATGCTGTTACGAGTCACTTAACTAACTTTCTAAGAAACCCATATAATCCAAAAGTTCATTGGGGATATAGTATGATTGGGAACAGCGGTTCTCTAACTAGTTCTAATATGGGTGAAACATTTGTTTTTGCACCTGATGGTAATACATTTAGGATAAGAACTTATTGCAAAGATAAGGTTATTGAAGATATAATTTCAATGAATTAATGAACCGCAAAGCCTTCACCCTAATAGAACTTTTAGTCGTAGTAGCAATCATCGGTATTCTAGCTGCCGTAGGTGTGGTTGCTTATAATGGGTATACAAAAGCAGCCAAGATTAATGCTGTAAAAGCAAATCACGCAATTGCATCCAAATTTATACAGTCTGAAATTTATAAAGCTGAAACATTAGGTAAAGTATCTCAATGGGATTCTATTAATA
>Ga0209501_10002234_pt1 | contig 20546 bp, 17 predicted proteins | sample ArcticOcean_MG_C_4_FD_187434 | JGI IMG/M metagenome (GOLD analysis project Ga0209501, IMG submission 187434) | Marine microbial communities from western Arctic Ocean - ArcticOcean_MG_CB4_134 (SPAdes) (version 2) | ecosystem: Environmental > Aquatic > Marine > Oceanic | place: Arctic Ocean...
CTACTGCAATTACTTTATCAGGAGAGTTAGATGCAGGATCGTTAGATATATCAGGTAATGCTGATATTGATGGTACTACTAATCTTGATGTAGTTGATATTGATGGGGCTGTAGATATGGCTACAACACTTGCTGTTGCAGGTAATGTGGACTTTAATGGCGATCTTGATGTAGACGGCACAACCAACCTTGATGTTGTCGATATAGATGGGGCTGTAGATATGGCTAGTACGCTTGCAGTTGCAGGAGTATTAACTGGAGCTTCTTTAGATATTTCAGGCGATATTGATATTGACGGTACATCAAACCTTGATGCCGTAGATGTAGATGGTGCTGTCAACTTTGCAGCAGACGTAACATATGCAGATGGTGCAGACATAATCACCGCTTCAGCAGGAACCTCTAACTTTAGAGCAGGTGTCAACGCTGGTAATAGTATTGCAAGTGATGGTAACTATAACGTCTGTGTAGGAGATGAAGCTGGAACGGCTCTAACGACTGGCGATAGTAATGTAGCTGTTGGTTATCAAGCTCTCGATGCTTGTACTACTTCAGGAAACAATGTTGCTGTAGGAAAAGATGCGTTACTAATATGTGAAACGGGTGCTTACAATATCGGAATTGGCTCTAGTGCATTAGCTGCTGCTGTAGATGTAAGTGCTAATGTTGCTATTGGACAATCTGCTTTAACAGTTTGTACAGGGTCTTCAAATGTTGCTATAGGTTATACGGCTTTAGCTTCTAATACGTCTGCAATCGATAATGTGGCTGTTGGTGTCTATGCGCTTACCGCCAACACAACTGGTACTGATAACGTTGCTGTAGGAGCGCGCGCTCTCGATTCTAATACCATCGGATACAATAACACTGCTATCGGCGACAATGCACTAGGAGTAAATGTAGATGGAGCAAGTAATACGGCTGTAGGCTCTGATGCACTAGCAGCGATGGAAGATGCTAATTCTTCTACTGCTATAGGTGCTGATACACTACAGAATGCTACCGGCGGCTCTAATACTGCTGTCGGTCAAGGCGCACTCAATGCTGTTGCTCTTGGAACATTCAATACTTCTATTGGAGTTTCCGCTGGAAATTTAATTGAGGATGGTGATTATAATGTTTGTGTAGGTTATAACACTCAGATCAGTAGTGTCAATGTTAATTCTGAAATAGTTATAGGTCATGGCATTACAGGAGGTGGAACAAACACAGTAAGAATAGGCACTGGAGGTGGGACGGCAACATTAGGACTTGATGGTACAGACACATCGTGGGCGGCAGCTTCAGATTCAAGGCTTAAAAAGGATGTTGCAGATTCCACGGCGGGTCTATCCTTTGTTAATGATTTACGTCCTGTTACGTTTAAGTGGAACGCTAAGAACGCTATTGCAGATAGCTTATCTCAGTACGACGCTGACTCTTCAGACCCTATTTTTGGTGAAGGAAAATCACATCATGGTTTTGTAGCCCAAGAAGTTAAGGCGGTTATTGACAACCATGCTGATGTTCTTGACGGAAACAATATCTGGCATAAAGACCCTGACGGCACGCAACAAATGTCGCAAGGTAATTTAGTGCCTATGCTGGTCAAAGCAGTACAAGAACTCTCAGCAAAAGTTCAAGAGTTGGAAAGTAAATCACATACTAAGTGTAGTAAGTAAAGGAGAAGCACATGGCTGTAACAAAAACGCTTATTAAAGCTGTACCCTATGAAATATCTAATGAGGTAGAAACTTGGGAATTACAGATGAAGTATGAAAATAATAGCGAAGGCGATGCTGCTTACTATACAAGCACCTTTAGTCATACAGCAGTTGCAGATAATAGTGATTTTACTAAAGCCGCTAAAGGTACATTTAACTTAGCAGCCCTAACAGCTTTATGTCCTGTATCACATTGGGACGTTGTATTTGCCAGTCAGGTAAATTCAGTTATCACGAACCCAGTAGTTAATTCAGTTCCTGATACATCTTTTGTAATGCCTAGTTAAAATGGAAATATCTACTTATATAATTTGGAATGTTTTCATTACTCTTGTTTTAGCTCCAATATTTTTTAGCATAAGAGCTAATACAGGCGAAAATAAAAGACTTGATATACTTTTAAATAAGACAAGAGAAGAGTTAGCAGGTAAATATGTAACTAAAACAGAATTAGCAAATGATATTGGTAGAATCTTATCAAGCATTGGAAAGCTTGAAAAAAAAATCGATAAACTTTTTGACAAGTAATTAGGAATATATAATGGCTAGAAAAAAGAAAATGATTAAAAAAAGTAATCGCGCCAGAGCAAGTACTGTTCGTGAAGATTATCGTAAAGGCGGTAGAGTTCGTCTTCATTCAGGATCAGGCGACACCCATACAGCACCAATATGGGATCCGGATAAGCAGAAAATGACCATATGGGATCCGCATAATCCAAATGCCTCAGGACACAAAGTCGATAGTACTCTTGGCCCTCAAGCCCCTGGTACAGGCACATCAAAACCTGCCGAAGAAGCGGCTCCAAAGCCTATAGCTCCCAGTAAAGAATTGTTTATGACTGGCAGTCTTGGTCTTTATGGTTCTGCGCAAAAATTGGACAAGGAAGCATGGGATGCTGCTATGGCTAAATATGAAAAAGAGGCAGAGTCTTGGGATGCAGCAGAAGCTTTAAGAAGGTCTAAAATTTATGGTCAAGATGGAACTACTTCAGCAGTTACTAGTGATAAAATTGGAACATTTGGAGGAGCAGTAACAACTCCTAAAGGGGATGTTGCAACTTTAACAGGAGAAGAGCAGCCAAAATGGACTAAAGTTACAGAAAGCCCTAGAGGATTTGTTCCTCCTTCTGAAGGCGCTCAAGTATCCCAAGAAATAGTTAATTACTATAATCCAGAAACAGGTCAAACCTTTTCTACTTCGACTGGAGGTTGGCAAGTTCCTAAAGAATGGCATGTAGGAGTCCCTTCAGATATAGATGCTAAACTACCTGCAAGAGTAGAAGCTGGAATTACGACAGATGCGGATGTAGAAGCAATTGACGCTCCTACTGCCGCAGACAAAGTATTAATAATACCAAAAGGATTTAGTGAAACTCCTTTAGAAGATGTATCATATCCTACGCCTGTACCTCCAGAAGACAAAATGAAATGGATTTATGGGCCAAACGGAGAAAGAAAGGCTGTTCCAGAATGGGCAACTGCCCAAGAAGTTACTACAGATGATATGACCACAGCCCAAGCAGATGCAGTAACAGTTGATGCTATTTATGAGCCTAGACTAGATGACAAAGGTAATCCTATTCCTGGTTCTATAAAAGTGGATGAAGATGGTAATCCTGTTCCTAAAGCAACCCTTACTGCGGCACAATATGAAGCAGTAAAAGCAGCAGTAATACCTATAGGATTCAGCGAAACTCCTCCAGTAGGTGTGTTACCTTCTACTGATGAGCCTGGAAAAGGAATGAAATGGGTTTATGGGTCAGATGGAAAAAAGATAGCTGTTTCAGAAGTGGCCGTAAGTTTGGTTATTGATCCTGCTACAGGGACTCTTTCAGAAGACTCAAAAGCTAAAGTTATAGAAATTAGAAACTTAACAGAAAAGGCTGCTGCGGCTGAAAGAGATAAGGAAGCTGAAGAGGAAGCAAAAGTTACAGAAACAGATAGACCAGAATATAAAGATTATGCTACGGCAGCAACTACAGATGAACGTTGGAAAATTATAGAAGCAGAAGATCCTGAATTATTTAAACGCATAGCTCAAACTATCTCAGAGCGTGAAAAACAAGATTTATTGGCCGTTATATCTAAAGAAGGTACAAATCTTGATGATATTCCTGAGTTTATGTTAGCAGTACAAAGAGAAGCACAGACAGGTCAATATGCTTCTAGAATTGCACAAGAATTAGGTGATGCTCCTTCAGTAGATTTAGAAGGTCGTGAAGCTATTACAGGAACAGCGCCCAGTGGAGATGCCGCACAGATAGGGGGTATTCCTACTATGGCTGCGGCTACTATGCAAGCCGTTCAAGGTAATGAGCGCATAGGAGCAGCGGCAGATATGGCAGCAGTTACTGCTAATATGCCTTCAGATGTTGTAGCAGCTATAGCAGAAAATCCAGCAGAAGTTGAAGCACAATTAGACACAGGTAATGATCCACAAACTATTGCAGCTATTGCGGCCCTGCCACCAGAAGCCCTTGTTTCTGTACAAATGGAATATTTACTTGCAGGATTAGAAGGAGGAGAAATTCCTCTATGGGCTAGACCCGCAGTTGATGCTGTTAATCAAGGCATGGCTACAAGAGGATTAAGTGTTTCAACAGTAGGCAGAGATGCTTTGTTTAATGCTATAATTCAGAGTGCTTTACCTATGGCACAAAGCAATGCACAAGCTTTACAAGCCAGAGCGCAGCAGAACTTATCGAATCAGCAACAGGCTAATCTTAGTACTGCTCAACAGACTATACAGGTTCGTTTACAGAATCTTGCCAATCGACAAACGGCTTCTTCACAAACTGCTCAAATGGCTCAACAGATTAAAGTACAGCAAGGACAATTTAAGCAGGAAGCTGTAATATTGACTGCACAGCAGCAGCAACAAACAGAACTTGTTAATGCTCAAATGGCTCAACAAAAAGCACAACAAGAGTCAGCACAACGACAGGAGATGGCTGTTTCAAATCTTGATGTTGGAAGTAGGCTGGATTTAGCTAATCTTCAAGCAGAAAGTTTTAGAGCAGGTAAACAACTAGACGCAGATCAACAGGCTAAACTTCAAACTTATAATGCTAAAGTTGCTAAGATTATGAGACAAGCTGATCTTGAGCAGGATATGGAAAAAGCTAATTTGTCTTCTGAAATTCAACTAGAATTAGCTAATTTATCAGAACAAAACATAGCTTCTAGAGATACAATGACAGCAGAAAACCAAGAGCGATTAACTAATCTTAATGTTCTTGTGGACTTTAAGAAGACTAACGCTAATTTAGCGCAGCAAATGGATCTTGCTAATATGAGCAATGAACAGCAGCTAGAAATGTCTGAACTGGCTGATAGAGCAGCTACCGATTCTGCAAACTTTACAGAAGCCAATCGTTTCAAACTTCAAAGACTAAGCATGTACGTTAATGTAATGTCTCAAAATACTGAATTAAGGCAACGTGCAGAAATGGCTCAATTAAGTTCAGCTGAAAAAGTAGATCTGGCTAATTTATCTGCTAAGAACCAAGCCGATTCAGAAAGTATGGATGCTTCAAATATTAATGCGCTCCAAACGTATGAAAAGAAAATGCAAGCCGGTCAAGTTAATGCACAGCTTGCACAACAGGTAGGACTTGCAAATCTTAGTAATAGGCAATCGGCTGCGATGTTTAATGCTCAGATTGATGCTAATCTAGATATTAAAAAGTTTGATGCTGATCAACAAGTGGAGATTGCTAATAGTCAATTTATGCAGACTATGACAATAAAAAATTATGACGGAGATCAACAGGCAGCGATACAAAATGCAACGGCTTTAGCCTCTTTAGACTTGGCAGCAGTTGATCAACGAACTAGGCTTGCTATAGAAAACGCTAGAAATTTTTTACAGATGGATATGGCTAATCTAAATAATTTACAGCAGACTAATATTTTAAGCGCCCAACTTAAACAGCAAAGAATCTTATCGGATCAGGCAGCAGGAAATGCATCTTTACAGTTTAATGCTACTTCTGAAAACCAAACAAATCAATTTATGAGGGGCCTTGCTGCTCAAATATCTCAGTTTAATTCTCAACAAAGTAATGCTATGTCACAATTTAATACAGCAGAAACTAATAGAATGGAAGCAATCGAAGCTGGAAATAATTTAGAAGCTAATAAGTTTAATACTCAGATAAGCGCACAAATAGATCAATATAATGCTTCTTTAGATTTTCAAAGAGATCAATGGAACACTTCAAATGCACAAGCAATAGAACAATCAAATATAGCTTGGAGAAGAAAAGCAAATACAATAGATACAGCCGCTAAAAATGCCGTTAATCAACAAAATGCACAGAATTCTTTTTCTTTGACTAGAGATGCTCAAAGTGCTTTGTGGCAGGAATTGAGGGATAAGGCTACTTTTAGTTGGCAAGGAGGCCAGAATCAATTAGACAGGATTTCTAGGATGTTATCATCGGCTCTATCTAGTGATACTATTACTGCAACTGCCGATTTAGGTTGGGAGAGCGGTAGTGATCTGCAAGATTTAATGGGTATGTTCATAGACGAAGGAGAAGGATGAGGGTGGAATATTATGGGAATATTTAGTAGTCTTTGGAAAGGCATTAAAAGTGTCTTTAAAAAAATTGGCAAAGGAATTAAAAAGGTTGCTGGGAAAGTTGGCAAATTTATGAACAAGATTGGTATTGTTGGACAAATAGCTCTTATGTTTGTTTTACCTGGAATTGGAGGAGCCTTAATGAAAGGATTGTCAGGGATGGCGGGTACAATGATAGGAAGCAACTTTGCTCTTATAAGAGGTGCAGGGGCCGTTCTAAATACTGCTTTAAAGTTTGCACAGACAGGAGGAAATATTTACCGTACTGTCACAGAGGGCATTACTGATTTTATAGGTACAGCAGGAAAGTATATTGGCGGTAAGCTAGGCGTTAAAGTAGGCGGAGAAAAACTAGCAAACATGACTTTAAGTGAAGCTTGGGGTACTTATTCAAACGAAGTAATGAAAAATGTAACAAGTATTGTAGATCCTTGGAAACAAGCTGTAACAATTAATCCTTCTCTTGGTTCAACTATTGCAGATCAAGCTAAAGCCGTAGGCATGACTCCAGAAGACTTTGTAAAAAATTATAATATGCCTGAAAATGTAACGGCCAGTATGCAAGGATTAGTAGGCGACGATTTAGCTAATTTCAGATTCGGCACTTCTGCTACTATGGATTCAGCAGGAGTTTGGCATCGGCAACCACTCAAATCTTTTCAAGCGACACGAAATACAGATTTTTGGGGCTTTGAAATATCTAAGGAGGCAACGAAAAAAAGTTTGATTGATATTGGGATTAACGACCCTGTTTTTGCTGCTGGTGAATCGTTTTCTCCTGTACCTGAAGCAGAAGTTATTCAAGGGACTCGTCTACCTGAAATGAAATCTGATAGCTTACTAAAAGCCCCAAGTAATGCAATGCCAACTTTAGACGACGCGCTCTATAGTAGTGGCGGCCCTGGTCTTGGGGTTCCTACTGTTCCACCTAAAGACACTTGGGGGCAAGCAATGAAGAGATACGCTGGCACACAGGTAACCGAAGCAAGGGGGCGGGTTTTAAATCTTCCTGCTGATTTAGCGGTTTCATATGGGCAGAATCTTATAGCGGACGCGATTACAGGGCCTCCTCCTGAATATGAACCTCCTAAAAGAGGAGGCGTAGATTATTTTACACCTTCAGATCCAACGCTGGCTTATAATATTGTAGGGCAGCCGATAGCAACAGGAGGAGCAGGGGGCATTTCTTTTGGAGGAGTGTCTTATTTAAATGGTACAAATACTGATCCTTCTGGAAGTATTAATGGGCGTGCAGATTATATAAATAGAATGGCTAGATATGGTATTCGTGTTGCTGGTGTTGCTGGATAATAATTAATATAGGATAATATAATTATGGCTGATTTACAATCACTTGGGTTAAGACCAGAAAAAGGAGTTAATCCTCAAATTCAAGAAGCAGTAGCAAAGGATAGAATGTCTTTAGAAAGACCTATACCAGGAGAATCATTAACTAATAATCCTGATAATCCTTATCCTTTTGAACAGGCTCCTGAATATACTGATAGGACAGATGCCTTAGAATATTTATTTGCAACTTTTGTAAAAGAAAAAACTTATTTAGGTCTTTTAAGACTTATATCTGATGATGTTCCTCTTATAAATATAGCAGAGATATTTCTTTACAAAGGTTTTACAGAAGGAAAATGGAATCCTGATTTAATGCTTATGTTAGCAGAGCCAACGGTTTACATATTAATGGCTCTAGCAGAGCGGGCTAATATTGAGTATAAAGTTATTTCAGATGAAGATGATGAAGATTTAACAGAAGAAGAAATATATGGAAAGCCTGAAAAAGACGACGATAATTTTAGAATGTTTGGTAAAAAATACAGCCCAGAAAATTTAACAAAAATGGAAAAAAAGAGCAGGGTTTCTAAAGGATCATTGCCTTCTGAAATTTCTAAAAAGATTGAAGAAATGCCCGTACCTGTTGGGCTAATGGCTAGACCTGAACAGGATATAACATAAGGAGTACGGACAGATGGCGCAAGACCAAGAACAATTAATGAAAGTTTTCGGCTCTTTAATGGCAGGTAAAAAAGAGGAGCCAGATTCACAAGCAGAGTACTACAAGCAGCGTGAGAAGTATGACAAGCGGAGAATGATAAGTAGTATTGTTGCTCCTATTGCAGGACAATTCTTAGGCCAACTAGTAGCTGCTCCCTTCCGAGAGCCTGTACACGATTTTCTCAGAACTCAAGAGGGAATGGAGTTATATGGGCAATGGAAAGATCACGATAAGCTCAAAAAAGAAGTTATTAATGCAACAGAAGATCTTAAACAGTTTGAGGGCGGTGAATCAGAATATTTTTATAATCGGGCAAAAACGGCAGCCGATCCAATAATGGAAGGCGAACTAAATAAGGACTGGTTTAAAGATTCTATAGGGCCTGATAAAAATCCTATTACAGGAGAGCCTATTAAAAGAGCTTCTAATCTTAGAGGAATATACACCAATTATGAGAATGCTCTTAGGAAAACTGCTAAAATTGAACAACAACAATATCATACAGCTTTAGAATATTATAAAAACTTTCCTGATGAAAAGAAATTTTTAGAAAATGTTGAAAGATATGGGCCTAGATCTTCTAATTTTGGTCAGGCTTTATTTAGAAAACTTAAAAGAGCCTTTATGGGACAATCTAAGCAAGAGTACATTGATGAATCTATTTTTAATATTATGGGTGTAAATGCTGAAATTTTTCGGCAAAAGGTAAAGGAGAACCCTGATGATGATCGTTGGGGAATGGACACTGGAACATTTAATGAAATGATAGCCGAGGCAACAGCCCCTGTTACTCCTGAAGTAGTAGCCAGAATAGCTCAAGATGCTATAGAACAATATTGGGATACTCCTACTGGACAGATTAGAAATATAAAGGCCAGAATAAAATTGAATGACGAGACAGAGCGAGCAAATTTATGGCAGCTATATCAAGAAGGTGAAAAGCTTTCACCAGGCTTTCGGAACATATACGAAAGAATACTAAGTGAGAGGAAGGATGATGATCCTTTACCTAGTATACTTATGGTTGAGCAGGATATGCGGGATATGCTTAAACTTAAGAAGGAAGACCGCCCAAGTATAGAAAGCTTAAGAAACAATATTATAGGGCAAACAAGATTTAATGATTTTATGAGGGGAACAGAAGGTCGGCCTGGATTGAATCGAAGCATGTGGGCGCGGCATTATCCCAGTCTTCCGTGGCAAGTAGAGCAGAACACTGTAGAAGCTACTATGTCCTATTGGGAAAATCAAGGGAAGTTTAGTAGTACTGATAGAACTGCCTTCTATACTTCACGAAATATGACAATAGATGAAGTAGCAAAAGCGGCGAGAGCGGCCCTTCCTTTTGTGCTTTCTGAATTGTCTAAAGAAGTTGGCGGTAAAAACATGCCAGAAGAGTTGTATGATGACCTTGTTAGTGCTGACTTTCAAGAGAACATGACTTCAGAACTGATGTTATATATGACTAAAAACCACATAGAAAGGAAAGAGGGTGTTGAATATAGAACCCAACTATGGGAATCATGGAGAGGAAAAGCGCCAGTGTTAGTTGCAAATATGATAACAGGCTTGTTAAAACCTTCAATAGAAGACATGAAAAAGTTTACACGAATGGCACTTGATGAAACAAATTTAAAGAGGGAATCTTTTGATGTAGATCAAGATGTAGATCAAGATGTAGCTTTAAAGGATAAAACAGAAATTGTAAACCCTTATGAGAGTATAAAAGTGAATAATGCACAAGATCAAATTAATTTTGCTAGGGGTTTTCCTGCAAAACTTCAAAAATATATAACAGATTTACCTGGCGATGCAGACCATGCTGAAGCTGTGACTAATCTTTTAAACACTTTAAATCCAGATCAAGTCAATATATTTGGAACAGAGGCTATGAATCATACTATGCTTCCTTTATATATTAAAGCATTACAAAATGACAAAGAAGGAAATCCTCTGATTCTTCCACTGCCTGGAACAAAATTATATGTTAAACTTACTCCTCAAACAAGACAACATCAAAGTGAAGTTTTAAAGAGTGTTGTAGAAAATGCAGGAGGCTCTTTTTTACAGTTTACAATAGGAAAAAAAGAAGAACTAGCAGAAGATAAAATATTTGTATTAGGAAAAGAGCCGGAAGAACTTTCTCTTTTAAGAGGTGTTTCTGAAGATATTATTCCGAGTGAAAATACGGAAGCTAGAAAAGCTATAGCAAATTATAAGAACTTACCGATAGAAGTACAAGACCATCTTGCCATTATGAGTTCAAGATATGTTCCGTTAATTATGGAATTAAACGAATTAGAAAAAGATTCTGATGTGTCTCCGATAGCGGGAAGAGAAGAATATGAAGAATATCGTGATCAGGTTTTTCCTTTACACAAGAAAACACAAGAAGAATGGAAAGCAGAGCAACGCTTTCTTGCATTGCCCTGGGCAAAGAGAGGGAAGGTACAAAAAGAAAGAGAAAGTATTTCGAAACGCCGTGGAGAAGTAATAACGATAGGCGAGTATTATGCTTTTAAAGATAGTGAAGAAACTGATGAAAGAGATATAATATCTGGAGTAAGATGGTGGGCGGCAGAAGGAGAACTAGGGCCAGATCAATATGTAGAAACAGGAGGACAATATAAGGGAGATACATACGAAGAGAAAAGAATTAATAAGCTTAAAGCAAGTATAGATATAATGATTCGTTCTATAGGAGTCCCTGGTATAGATATGAAAGGGGAGCAGCCTATTGCTCATAATTTGTTAATTGAGGCTTATGACGCTAATTTTGGAACCAGTAAAAAACCTATTGAAGAAGTACCTGCATTACTTGATGATAAAGAAGCATCGTTACTTGTAGACCCTGAAAAAGGGGATGAACCATCTAATGCCTTTACATTGGGCAATGCGTTACTTGTAGACCCTGAAAAAGGGGATGAAGATTTGGAGCCTACTGATTTAAGCGCAATTCCTAAAAAAGGGGATGAACCATCGTTACTTGTAGACCCTGAAAAAGGGGATGAAGATTTGGAGCCTATTGATTTAAGGAAGATTCCAGAAAAAAAGTCATTACCTGAGTCACCTTTATTTAATCAAATGTGGGAAATTACTTCTGAGTTTGAAGGGGGAGAGTATTTTACAGAGACAGTAGGAAATATAAAGGAGATTAACAATTCTGGTCTTACTTTAAAAACTTATCAAAATATTCAAAGAAAAAAAGGATTGCGTATACCAACTAAGGATGATTTGAAAGCTTTATCTTATAATCAGGTAAGAGAAATTATACGAGGAGAATTTTATGAAGATCCAGAATTATATAAGCTACCAGAAGAATTACAAGGAGTAGTTTTTGATCATAGTTTGATGAGGGGTTCTGTTAACGCTATTAAACTGTTACAAAAAACTCTTGGTTATAGAGGAAAAGAAAAGGTAGATGGCCGTATTGGAGAACTAACTTTAGAAACTTTACAAAATATAAATATTCCACGAAGTGTAGAGGTGTATCAAAGAGCAAGAGTACAAGAATTTGAAAAGATAGTTAAGTCTAATAAAAAACTAGACCAGTTTATCAACGGATGGACAAAGAGAGTTAATAGTTATCCTCTTTATAATACTCAATGAGAAATCGTGATGGCAACTAAAGACGAAGTATGGGAATCATTATATTCTGAACCTTTTAAAGAAATAGGCCCTTCTGCCGCAAGAAGATTTGAATATGGTATGAGTACTTCTACTTGGTTAGGAGGCGATATTTTTCGCATGGGAAAAGCCGCGCTACAGCCAGGAGATTACAGAGAAAATATCAAAAGAATAAACCAAGAAAGACTTTCAAAAATTAAAGAAGAAAACCCTGATATTTCGGAAGAAGATGCAGCAAGTACAGCGGCTTTATGGGGAGAAGGCATAGGCATGATGTTTGACCCTTCGTTCTTAGGGACTATGTTTTTGGCTGCTCCTATAAAAGCAACAAAATTAGCAAAGCTTGGTATTCGAGCAAAGTCTGCTGGTATTTTTGGAGCAGAGGCCCCTATTAGGACGGCTGCTTATCAATCTTCTAGAGGGGAAGATATAGACCCTACAAGTATTGCTTTGAGTACTGTGCTTGGGGCAAGTATAGGGGCTGTTTTCCCTGTGGTGCGCCCAAGAAGCCGTTTATTTGGTGCTAAAGCAGAAACAGAAATACCAAAACAAGTTATTCGTGATACTCCAGAACAAGTTCTTCGTAATACTACGGGAATAGCTTATAAACCTATAGATGAAATCTCCCCTTCAAGTGCTGTCCTAGCTTATCAAAGAGAAATGCGCCCCCGTATTGTTGAGCGCCCGTTGCCTCCTGATAAAGAAATAGCTATACATGAATCTTTATTAGCAGCAAGAGAACGGTCTGACATGCCTAAATCATTATTAGATGATGTTAGAAATATTCCTAATAATAATGAAATTCCTTCTTATCGTGCTGCGCTTACTAAACGAATAGAAGAGGAAAAACTAAGGAGAACTAATAAAGAAGTTGGTGCTTTATCAGATGAAAAATTCAAGCTTTTAAGAAAAGAGAGGGCTAGGGTTTATAAAGAAGAGAAAGCATTAGGGTTAAACACCGCAGATCAAGCTATTGAACTTGGGGATGGGCTATTTTCAGGAATATCTCAACTGTCTGATGATGGTCTTCTTACTGCTGATTCTATTAGAAGGGCAATTATTAGACCATTAATAGGTGCAGCAGGAGGATACGGAACAGGTGCGACTGTTAATCTTTATACAGAAGAAGACAATATTAATCCCACAATGTTTGCATTAATAGGTGCAGCAGGAGGACATTTATCTAAAAACATAGTTACGTCTACTTTTTCTCCTTTAATAAAAGAAGCAGGGCAAGAGGCAGTAAACACCACTATTAAAAATACTATAAGGGCGCACGCGAATATTATGTTTTCTGCTACAATAGCTACAAGGGCTAATGCTTTTGGAGGGCGATTAGAGATTTTATCTAGGATGCTTTTTAATCAAGTTGGAGCAGACGTAAGAGGAGCTTCTAAAGTAGCCTTAGAAACAAGGTCTTCTTTAATAAGACAAGATATACACCACAGCAGAAGAACATATCTTGAAAGTCAAACTTTAGGAGATACAAAGTTTTCTTTGTTGGGGTATAATAAAGAGGTGGTTGCTTATCGAGAAGCTATTGGAAAATATACAAGAGGGATATATGGAGAGACAGGAAGCCGACAAGCTACATTAGGTTTAAAAGAGGCCGGGTTTAATCCGGCTGAAATTGATTTGATAACAAATGTTTCTTCTAAAGGTATTGCTCCACAATTAAAGCAGATATGGCACGAAGTTTCCCTTGTTTTTCCTTTTGCAAAAAGATTAGAACAATATGGAATTCCTCAATTTCACGATCATATTAAAATAATGAAAAATTTACCTGCTGCTAGACAAGCTTATGAAAAGGCTTTTATAGAGCAAGGAAAAGCTACTGCAAGAATAGAAGGAAGGAAGTTTACAAAAGCAGATAAAGCAAGGGCTGTTAGAAATGCAAAAGGCCACATAGATCAAATTGTACGAACAGGATCTCCTGGTAAAAAGAATGCTGGACAATGGGTAGGAAATGATTATAGTAATCCTAATATGCGTATGCATAGTATTATTAAAAATATTGAATTAGATAGACAACTTAAAGATATTAATGCTATTAAAGAAATAGAAGATTTTATGATTTGGGACATAGAAAAAGTTATGCATCGTTATATAGAATCAACTATACCCTCTTTAGAATTTGCTAGGACATTTGGAGCAAGAGGAGAAGTAATAACTTCTATGAAAAGAGGTATTACTAAAGACTTTAAAAGTGCAATGGATAAAGCTTCTTCTCCTAGTGAAGAAAGGAGCTTACAAAAGTTATTAGATAAAGAAATGAGAACTATACATGATATGGTAGATGTTTATCATGGGCGGTTACATGCCGGTAATCGGGTTTCTTCTAATACTTTAGCTAATAATGTTTATGCTATAAGTACTACATTAGCCAACTTGACTTATCTACCAAAAGTTGTTATTTCTAGTTTAGGGGATCTAGTGCAGCCATTTCAAAATAGTGGAGTTATGTCTGGTTTAAGAGGAATGGGAAGAACTCTTAGTAAAAAAGAAGGGAAAGGATTCCATAAAGATGGGTTTGGAGATGTAGACGTTTTAGAACATGAGTTAAAGGCTTATACGATGAAAAATAATCCTGGTTCAAACCTTCAAGCTGCTACTTATGCCATGAACCAAATGTGGTTTAAAATAAACGGACTGGCATCATTTACTAGATTTGCTAGAAAATTTGCTTATAATTCAGGAATAGAAGAGGCATTTAAAATTGCAACAAAATTAGGAAAAAGAAAAACTCAATCACTAGCTGCTAGAGCAGCCGATATAGGAATTGAGAATAATGTAGCAGTATATATTAGAAAATTTAAAACTGTAGATGAAGCATGGAAAGACAAGACTGCTCGTACTTATTTAAATAGGTTTGGGGTAAAAGCAGCAGATAGGGATGCCCTTCTTCCTCAACTTGGAAATAGGCGCGGGTTTACTCAATCAAAGAACCCTGCGATTCGCGCTACAGGGCAGTTCTTATCCTGGGCGCAGGCTAAAAGCGCACAAACTAATGCTTTAGTTAATAGGATGGAATCAGGAGATGCTGCATTAGCTGTTAGAATGTTAGGTTCGCTGGTTATATATGATGGTATTTTAACATTTAGAGATTTTTTAAATGATCCTACCGGCAAAAGATTAGAGAAAAAAGGTGTTGAAACATATGCTGAAAATTATCGTAAATTAGAAACTGTTATGAAATCAGGACAATTTTCTGGAAACTGGACTCCTTGGTATATTGACAAAGGGGCGCAGCTTATGTCCACAAATACAAGCCATAATCCTCTTTCTAATGTTGCGCCTAGTTTAGGATGGATGTGGGATATGGTAACAGGGTTTTCCCCTCTTCCCTTTAAAGGAAGTGTAGGTACAGTTTGGGAAAACTTATCCCAAAATGATCCAGAGGGCGCTTTAGTACAAGTACTTAAACGTGTGCCTCTTGGAGATGAAATTTTAGCTTTACAAGCAGGGCTTGGTCGCGGTGAAGAGTGGGTTGATAGGCCTAATCGTAGTAAAAATGCAAAAGGTGGAATCGTTGAAGATGTCCCAGGTGTTCCAAAAGAACCTGATGAAAGAATAGATAAAATGACAGGGCTTCCTTATAATGTACAAGCAGGTACAGCTTTTATAGATGAAGAAGATCCAGAAAAACGAGAAGCATTTATATTAGGTGGCCTTGTCCCAAAAAGGGCGCTGACTTTAAAATCTGAACTAGGGAAACTGTTTCCAATGATGGCTTCTAAAGCAGACTATGTTCCTGATGTCAAAATATTATCTAATTTAAAACCTTCTAATCGTAAACCACCCTCAACAAAAGCTGTTAAAGTTCCTCCAGAATATAATGCTCCTCTACCTTGAAGAAGATCTTGACAACGCTTATCAAATAGATTGCAAAGAACGGGCAAAGAAAGAAAAGCCTTGGATAAAGCGAGAAAAGTTTAGAAATCTTTACGAAGATCTTATTGGGTTGTATCTACAAAAGGTGGCAGAAAATCATATTTTTATAGATACATCTTTAGAAGATTTACCAGGATGGGTAATTGGGGAAGTTGAAAGGACTTTACAAAATTATGAATAATAAATTAACACTTGGTTCTATAGCTACCATCCTGGCCATCATTGTAGGGTTATGGGCTGTTGATGATAGATATGTTAGTGCAGAAGAAATGAATCAGTCTGTTTCCCAAATACATCTCAGAATAGATATAGAAAAGAAAAGGACATTAGAAAAAGAGTATTATGAGTTTCTGAGATTGACTTCTCAAAATCCAGATAATGCGGATTTACAAAAACACCTAGAGCAAATTAGAATAGAAAAAGAAGAGCTTGAAAAGAAGATAGATGAAATATTAAAAGAGATAGAATGAAATGACCACAGGGATAATGCCTCCATTTAATTTTAAGCATCCAAAAGATGTTAACATGAGCTATGTAGAACACTTATGCTTTACTTGGAAAGAAAGCGCAAGATCGTTGCTAGCTTGTATAGTTATGTTTATACATGGGATCTTTCCACCGATATTAGATTGGTGGTATAATGATCACATTGATAAAGCAAAACAAAGAATTGATAAAGTAAATGAAGGCAGAACAAAATGATCCTTGACAAATTAATACAGCCTGTTGCTAGTATTCTAGATAAGTTTATAGTTGACAAAGACCTAAAGGTAAAGCTACAGCATGAGTTAGAAACAGCAATACACAGTGCTAATATGGCACAGCTTGAAGTGAACAAGGCCGAAGCTGCACACAAGAGTATCTTTGTAGCAGGGTGGAGGCCCTTTGTTGGATGGGTTTGTGGAGTATCTTTAGCTTATCATTTTATTCTATCTCCGCTTCTTCAGTTTGGTTTCGCATTAGCTGGAATGGAACAAGAGTTACCTGAGTTTGAATTCAGCCAGCTATCTACAGTACTCATGGGAATGCTAGGCTTGGGAGGACTTCGGACGTTTGAAAAGATGAAGGGAGTATCAAGAGAATAATGGCTAAAAAATGGATACAAGGAGCCGTCAAAAGACCAGAAGTTTTTTCAGCAAAGGCTAAAAAGACCGGAATGTCAACATCAGCCTATGCTAAAAAAGTTTTAAGGGAAGGAAGCAAAGCTTCGGCTAGAACAAAGAAACAAGCTAATTTAGCTCAAACCTTTTCTAAGCTACGGCTACGATCTACTAAAAATAGGGGGTAGGAGTTAGCTTAAACTTAAACCGCTTCTTGGAGGGGCTTACACGCGCTCTAAGAGGCATATTTGAGGCCAGTAGTAGTATGTATATCTGCATCTGCAAAGGCATCACCGACAAGCAAATCCGCAAGGCAGCAATCGCTGGTGTAGACAATCTCTATGATCTCAGAGTACACCTGGGTGTCACCTCTGGCTGCGGCAGCTGTGCCGATCAAGCTCAGTCGATATTGACGGCTTATTCAATAAAGTGATCTGATAAAAACTTACAGGATGCCATTCCGACGTGCTTGTGCGGCGAGATCATCAGCTAATACTTGTTCAATATCCAATTCTTCTTCTTTAATTTGCCTCTGCACGTTTTCTATTATTATGTCGTATTCTTTGTTGAATTGACGGCTTTCTTCCGTAATGTGAGAACCGTTTGCATCGTAGCTCCACTTCGATTGATTTTCATTGGGTGTCGTTTTTGAATATAAGCATTTAAATTTATCTTTCAATCTTTGTATATATTCTTTTAACACTATTCTTTTCCTTATTCGCATACTATATTACCTAGCTCTTCTTCTAAAAATTTATGAAGGGGTTCCAGCTTTGCCCTGCCTTCTCTTATTATTTTCTCAATAATAGGAAGATCATACTTGTTAAATATTTTACGAGCATCCTTTTCTAACAATCCACTTAATTCAGTTACAAGATTTCCTTTTGAATCAATCAAAATTTTAAATGATAAAATATTTCCTTCTTTATTTTTCATAGTATTTCACATGTACTTGCAAAACACGCAAGCTCTTTAATATTTTCAGTCATGTCTTCCTTCTCATACTCAGGAAGAACTGTCCAATCAATTGAAGTAGTCGTTTTCTTTAACCATTCTTTGTATTCTTTACTAGTTATTTCTTGATAAGGGGCCTGTTGATAAGAGTGATCTACATAAGGAAGAAAGGATATACCAGACACATCATCAAAATGTTTGTACACCCATGCTCCAACTTCTAACCACTCCTTTTCTCTAACTGAAATAGTTACCGAAGGTTTATGCTCACACCAATTATCTTGATAATGTTTCCAAAGCTTCAAGTGTTCTAAAGCTGTCAGGCCATCTCTAGTTACTGCATTCTTTGGTGCTTTAATAGGGAAATAAAATACATAAGTATGGCTTGGTTTAGTTATATCATCCTCATGATATACCCCTTGATCCACCATCAACTGCGCTAATGGGTCTTTTTTGTCTGCTCTGATAGTTCTGAGGTAATAGGGACTGTGCCTTGTGTGTATCCCTGATGCGCTATCTACTAGTTGACTCACAGTTCCACTAGGCTTAACACAAGTAACTGCAACTGATTGATTGATACCTAGTTTCTTGGCCCACTTTTTATTCTCTTCTATGGCTATTTTCTTTAGCTGATCAAGCTTAATGCTACCAGTCACCATCTTTTTATTATCAAGAATGCCTGTTAACGAAACACCAAGAAGAGCCTCTTCCTTAGTATTGTTATGCCACGCCCTGCTCAAGTATCTGAAATTAGTTAGCGTAGCTTGGAAAGTTCCTAGTATTGTAGCCAGCCTTACCTTGTTTTGCAAGGTTTCTAAAGTATCGTTTTCTCGTACAACAACTTCCGTTAAATTACAAAACTGTTTATTGCGTAAGATAATCTCGCTACAGGGATTAGTGCCAAAGTCTGAATAGGGTTCTCTCCTGCCATTCTTAGCCGCTTGTTTTTCGGAAGCTTGTCTATTGAAAATGCCTCTCTCACCGCTCTTACTTTCGTGTAGGGACAACCACTCTTTCATAAAAGCGCCCATATCAGCAGTATCAGTATAAGCTACTGAATTATTAGACAGCGCTCTTTGTTGATTATCCTCCCACCACGCCCCTGACTTAGCATTGCGCATACGCTCGTCTGAGAGGTTGCTGAGAGAGATTAAAGCACTTCGCCTTACTCCCCCTACCACTACAACTTCTGCAACCTTACACATCAAATCATGGCAATCAATAGATACTAGCTTCCTATATCCTTTAGCTATCGCATCTTTAAAAATGTTAATGGTAAAGTGGAACAAATCTTCTAATGGTGCTGGCCCACTAGCCCTTCCTCCGAAAGTTTTTAGTGACGCTCCATGTGGACGTACATTTGATACATCCCATTTTGGAATTTGTCCAGAGTACAATAGAGAGATAAGCTCCTTATAAGACTTTGCCCATCCTATTTTAGAATCGGCTACTCTTATTATTGTATCTGTATCAAATAGCTCTTCTGGTAAATCTGGAAGCTTGTTCACGTACTGCCTCTCGACACTAAACCCTACGCCTGTGCCGCACATAAGGATGTATAGAGTCTCGTCAAAGGCTCTTGGAGTATCCACAGCTAGATAACTACAGTTGAATCCTGCAACATGGTCACGTTCCAAAGCTTTTCCTGCCGACATTAATGCTCTCATGCTTGGCATAATATCTAAATTAAGAACAGCCTTTTCTAAGGAAGGTCGTACTTTTGTAATGTCGGTTCCGTGAACCTTCTTTAAATGTTTTTCAAAGAAGTTAAAATACCTAGAAACTGTTTCATTCCATGTTTCTCTTCTTCCCTTCTCTTCGTTCCATCTAGCATAACGACTCAAGTGTATAAATTGTTGATAATTAGTAGGTAGCTCAATCTTCATTGTGAACTTCTTTCATATTTAAACCTTCTTTATATTTCAAAGCATCTTTCTTTAGTCTATTTAATCGTTTACTTTTAGAATTTTGTTTTGCTTTTCTTCTTCTTAAAAACCCTTCCCTTCTTTCAACTTTTCTATCCATTAGTGTTCCTTAGTCCATAGATGTAATGCAATGATAGCATAATGAATAATTTTAAGCAGATCTCCTTGATTTTTATATTCATCCGTGATCGGATCTGGCTTCTTTCCATACCGCATTGCGTACTTCATAATGTTCCCAATACAAAACCCGTCACCGTGTCCTGCATCAATTATCATATCAGTCGCTTGATACTTGCCGTTAGCATAGTGCTGTTCATATGTTCTGTCGATGTATCTTTTTATCTGTTCTATAGTATTGTCCTCGTTAAATTTATACTCAATCTTATCCTCTACTGCTTTCATTCCTCTCTCCTGCTAAATAAGTAATAGCATTTATTAATAGGTTTGTATTGTCTTTAAAAAATCCAAGTCCTGAATTACAAGTAGGGCACAATAAACCTCTTATTTTATTGGTTGTATGACAATGATCTATACAAGACTTACTTTTAAAGTTATTTTCATTAAACTTAAGAGAACAAATTTTACATTTATTATTTTGTTTTTTTAACATAACCTTTTTGTCTTTTAAAGTTATGCCATATTTTTCCTTTAACCAATATTCTTTTTCACGAGTATCTATTTTTTCTTTATTAATTTTTCTGTATTCTTTATTATAAGATATTACTTTTTCTTTATTTATTTTATTGTATT
>Ga0209501_10002237_pt1 | contig 20536 bp, 25 predicted proteins | sample ArcticOcean_MG_C_4_FD_187434 | JGI IMG/M metagenome (GOLD analysis project Ga0209501, IMG submission 187434) | Marine microbial communities from western Arctic Ocean - ArcticOcean_MG_CB4_134 (SPAdes) (version 2) | ecosystem: Environmental > Aquatic > Marine > Oceanic | place: Arctic Ocean...
AGGCAATATACAAAACAACATTAGGATCAGAGTTTCTCCTTAAAGAGTTCATACATTGTTGATCAGAGTAATAAGCAGGCCACGTACATATTTCATAAATGTGATTATTTTGTAATTTGTCTAACTGTTCGTTACGAACCATGGGATATATTGGAGCAGGAGTATGTGCTGCTAACATATACTTTCTATAATATCATATTATATATAAACTATATGGTTTTATACATCAAGATGGACCAAAAGACTTGGGGACAAGGAGATTTTACAGATAGTGCTACTTATGACTTGTCAGGTACGGTATATGATGATAATAGATTAGCAACAGCAAGAAACATATCTGGTTTCACAGGAACATTACGATTAATAGATCAAGATGGAGATTCTGTATTTACAACTACAGAGAATCTAACATTAGGATCAGATGGTACTATACTAATCAAGTTTGCAGATGGAAAAACACCTACACTACAAGGTATATTCAAAGTTAGATTAAGATTAGAAGTTTCAGGTACTAGATTGACCTGTATAGGTGTTAATGGCTCAGATGAAGTCTATTTTGAACACGATTAGTTACTTTTTACTTCCTTTGTTCAATTTTATTGTTATTTGAGCATTGGCAGACATTTTTACAGTAAAAAAGACGATTTCTGGTTCAAATATGCCTGTTTTACCTAGAAATACCCCAATTAAGGAGAAATATGAGGGTTCAATCAGGGTAATTGAGGCATTTAATCAAAAAAGTGAGGTAAATCAATCAGATTGGCAAGATGAACTGGCTCCAGACAGACCATTCGTTGAAACTATCAACGCAATCAACCAAGATCCAAGATTAAACTTATCAAATGAAACATATATTCAAATGGTATTAGGAAAAGGACTCAGAGTAACTGCAAAGAAGGAGAATATAGCAGATATGGTAACAGAATGGTGGGATGAGATACAATGGGATGAACAATTAGAAGATGCATTGTATTCTTACTTAGGATGTGGTAATATGTTCTTTGAACATGATCCAACATACAAAGAATATGTTGAAGTTGCAGTTACAACAATAGAAAGTATTGTAAGAGGTAAGAATGGGGATATTAAATATTATTTACAACACGTTAATGATATAGATATTAAATTAAGACCAAGAGAGGTAACACAATTCAAACTAACTAACGTATCTAGAGAGGCATTTGGTAGAGGATTACATCATTCAGTATTATCTACATATACAAACCCAGATACAGGAGATGTATATGATTCTCCTCTAATTCAGATGAAGAAGATGGAAGATGCCATGCCAAAGATATTTGAAGGTCATGCTGATCCAACAGTAATGTTCCACTTTGCTGATGCAGGAGAACAATTCATCAAGACTCAAGCAGATGCATTAAAGAAGATGAAACATGGATCAAAGATAGTTACAGATAAAGAATTTGATGTTAAAGTTATAGAGTCAAGTGGTAATAGTAAGTTCGAAGGTTACATTGAACACATTCAAAGAGATTTAATAGAGCCAGGATCTAAATTCCCACTCCAATTCTTCAACGCAGGCTTTACAGCAAGAGCAGCATCCGAATCTACTGACTCTGTACTAACTAGAAAGGTCAAGCGTATTCAGGCACGATTAGCTAACCAAATTAAGATTAAAATGGTATTACCATTTCTAAAAGCAAGAGGTAAGAACATCAAAGCAAAAGATATCCAAATCTTCTTTGAAACACCTCAAAAACAAGAGGCAATTATTACAGATGTCATAACATCATTTAGAGATAACCTGATTAAGAGATCAGAAGCAAGGAAATGGTTCATTAACAACTCTAGTATAGATATCAATGAAAATGACATGGAGGATGAACCACCTATCACATCAGTAACTCCAACTAACCAATTACAGGATATACGAGAGCCAGAAAACACTTCCATTAAAGACAATAATACTAATGAAAAACTGTTAGAGATGGTCAACCTAAGAGAAGAATTAGATAGAGCAGAGAAGAGAAAGAATACTGAGGAAATATTGAATTTCATAAAGGGGTTAAAAAATGATTAGAATATACACAGATAAACAAACAGATAATGTAATAGAATCCCTAGATCTAGGTAGAGTGTCATTAGGAGAAACTATAAAGTACACAATGTTTATGAAAAACACAGATACTCAATGGCCTGTTCATAATATCAAAATAGAGAACGCAAATCCAGAATTAAGATTTGATATACCTGATATGCTAAAGGCAAATGAGGTAAAAGAGGTCTTTGTTTATTGGACTCCTAAACTAGACAGTAGAGAGCCATTACTAACAAAGTTTGAATTTTCAGGCGACGTATTCATAGGATAATGACCTTTTCATATCTGAGTTATTCAGATGATTATAATTTAGATATATTTCCTCCATCCCAAGTAACAGGACTTGCAGCAATAGCAGGTAATGGAGAGGTAGCACTTACTTGGGTAGAACCTGCAACAGGTGGGAGTGTAATTACTGATTTTACTATTCAACAATCCATAGATGATTCAATATGGTCTACAATAGTAGATGGTGTATCATCTATAGCCTCATATACAGTAACAGGATTAGATAATGGTACATTATATTATTTCAAGGTTTCTGCAAGTAATATCTCTGGAGCTGGAGATTATTCAACTTCAAAATCAGCAACACCATCATATACAACTGGAAAGAAACTAATATCATTCCCAGAGGTTCAACATATTCAAGGAGTAATAAGGGTACGAGGAAATACAAGACTTCCACTAGATAAAGAACAGATAGTTGTAAGGGCAAGTGCATTTGAAAGTACATCACAATTAATATCATATAAAGGAGTAGTCAGTACAATCATAGAAGGAACCATAAAAGGTACAGGATCAAGAAATGTGAAATCAAAGGCTATGATAATAGGATCTAAATTAAATAATATAACAGAGTCAATCACAATCAAAGGTAAGAAAGATTACATTGTATTAATTGATAAAATAAAACAAATTATATAATTACTTCTCTATATCGCTTTAAACTGAAATTACTCATGGCAGAACGTATATCTGGCATTGCATTAATGCCTAGACAATCACGTAATGGTGTATATTATGACGTTGAGGAATTAAAGAAATTTGATGGTAAAACAGTACCACTAAGAGTAGAACATGATAAAGACACCCATATAGGCCAAGTTACATTCTCATTTGATGAAGAGAAGAGTCAAGTGAAATATGAAGCAACTGTATTTGATTCAGAATGGCAACAGATACTAAGTAATGAACAATATCAAGTATCAATAGGAGCATCAGTATTAGAACAAAGACATCTATGTGATGAAATGAAAGTCAAATGTCTTAATGCACCTGTATTAGATGAAATATTAGAATTATCAGTCGTTAGAACACCTGGAATACCAGAATCTACTTTACACGTTGTAGAGACACATAACGCACAATATATTAAAATTTTAAATGAACAAGAAGTACCTACTTCATTTGGTGGATTCATTGATCCTATCAGATTAAGACAGGAAATATCAGATAGTGTTAAAGCAAAGAATCCTGATTTAGAATCAGATGAGATAGATAGAAAGTCAGGAGAATTACTAGGAACATTAGAAGTAGCATTTCTTAGACTAATACAACCACCAACACAAGTACAACCTACACCAGAACAGACAGATAATGTTGATAATACTTCCAATAAAGAAACTCCCATCAATCAAAACATGACAACCGAAATTTCTGAAAAGAAAGTAGAGGAAAAAGTCAAAGTAACCATTGAAACAGATGGTGAAGTAGAAGTAGGTAAACCAGAAGCAAAAACTGAAGTAGTTGACGACAAATGTCCTGATGGAAAGGATTTGGTTGACGGTAAATGCGTTGACAAACCAGCTACAGAAGATGTTTCTGATAAAGTTGCCGAAAGAATTGAAAAATCCAATTCAGACACACTCAAAGCAGTTATTGAAACTGTTAAAGGGAACTGGAATCCTAAATCAGAAGTTGCAGAATCAACCAACGCAAGTTATGTTGAAGAAGCATTTACTGACGACCAAGCAACAGCTTTCATGGATAAACTCTTTGAAACTGGCTATAACAAATTGGTCCTTGAAAAAGAAGGATGGATTGAAACTCATTCATACCAAAAACAAACAGGTAATGGAGAGGTTCAAGAAGCCGTTTCTACATCAGGAACTATTCCAGGTGTAAAACAAGCATCAAACATTTCAATTCAGTTAGGTAGCAAAACTGCAATTCCTATTAGACAGTATGGTCAATTCCAAGCTGTTACAACAGGACAAAATACTGCAAGATTCTACAGAATCACAGTACCAGATGCAGGAGCAATTACTGAAAGCCCAACTACTGACATCACAGCAGTTACTCACACCTTAACAGCAATCGACGTAACGTGTAGCATACGAGGTTGGAGACAAGTAGTAGAAAAAGCAAATCTTGAGGACTATCCTGCAAGTTTCCTTAACGCAATTAGAGAAACTGCAAGACTAGAAGCAATCAGAGATGAGCATAAACTAATTCTCCAAGACTTAGGTGCATTAGATCACGACTTTGGTGGTGTATCAACAGCTCCTTACCATATTGGGGGATCTGACGGTGCAGCAACTACAACAACCACAGAAGAAGATGCTGATGGGGAATTAGACGAAGATGGTCTAACATTTAGTAAAAGATACCTTGAAGAATTAGGTCAAGATACCAGCCCTGGTAATTTGGTCGCTTTCATCAGCCCAAGAGCTTTTGAAGCATTAATTTCTTCAACATCTTTATCCGAATATACCCAAATCGGAAATGCAGGTGTTACCAGACTCGGACAAATGGAGAGACTGTATGGTATTGACATAATCGTCACTAATGAACTTCTTTCAGCCAATAACGCATCAAGAAACCTTGTATGTGTTAAAGGTAAAGCATGGGGATTAGCCTCACAAAGAAAGATGGAAATTGAGTTCCAAAAGAATGTCGCAGGACAATACTGGGATATTGTATGGACTCATAGAATTGGTGTAGATATCCTTGATCCAAACACATACGTAATTGTTTCTACTGTAAACGCATAGAACTTTACTTTATTTTTTTTTACTTCTATTTATGCTAATTCCATACATTTTTGTATGGATGTCGAAACACGTATATTCGAGAAGCTAGACAAGATAGAAGCAAGAATAAATGATTTATGTGTAAGACTGTCTGCTATGGAAGCAGAATACAATTCACATATTAGAGACTTACAAACACAACAAGATAGAAAATTAAAAAGGAGAGATTATACTTTAGTGATTATGGCATTAGGATTAACAACAGTAGAAGTTTTACGAATTCTAGATATAATATAAATAACAATATTTATATACAATAAATGTAAGGAATTAGACGATGAATGATAAATTACAACATTTTATAGTAGGGTTTGTATTATCCATAACTGGAATAATATGGTTTCCATTAATCATGTTAGGATTTGTATTTGGAGTGGGTAAGGAATTTTATGATGAGATAATAAGAAATAGTGCAGTTGGTGGAGATTGGTTAGATCTTGTGGCAACATTTGCAGGAGCAGTATTGGCAACATTACTTGTAGTGATGATAATTTGGTTATGAAAATTAGATAATAGTAGAAGTTTTACGAACTCTAGGCGTAATATAGATAACAATAGTTATATACAGTAAGATAAAGGAATTTGATATGGCAGGAAATCTAAGGTACTTTGGATTAGGAGCTTATACAGGACTTATCGCTCTGTGGACAGCAATGGGGCAAATCCCACTAGATCTAAATACAGCAATAGCTTTGCTTGCTCCAATAGCATTAGTAGTTGGTGCAGACATAGTAAAACACAGACAAGAGTAAATAGTATCTATATACTATTTATTCTACCTTTTTTTTATGTTATCAGGTATAATAATATCAGTTATACTAATTTTAGTTATATCATCAAGTGTTATTACTGTTAATGCTGATATATTTAATACATTAAAATTGAAACAATCAGATAGGCCATCAGTATGTATATTTGAACCATCAACAGAGACAACAGATAATTGGGAGTTATTGAAAGTTGCAACATTAATGGGTGTTTACTCATGGGATATTAAACTTAACAAGGCATATCCAGATGGAGATTGGAATATAAAAATACATGATGTTATACCTTGGGAAGAGCATAAACATAAATTAGCATCAGATTATAAACAATGCAATATAATGATTAACTTTGAAAAGACAAATGAGACTGGGAACTCCAAAGCAATAGGAACTACATCAATTAAATTCAATAACTCAAATCATAAATATATGTTCATCAATATATACCTGGAACATCAAAGATTATCAAATAATTCAAAGATAATGATTGGAGAAGGTAGTATAGGAAATTTCACAGTACCTCTAAACAAGATAATATTAACACCTAATTTAGTAAGAAATGTGGTATTACATGAAATGGGGCATACGTTGGGATTAGAGCATTATTCCATTACAACACCATTAAAAATAGGGGAGAATGGTATAGATAGATCATCAATGTACCCTTCAATAAATATTAATAATAATGAACAGACGTTAGAAGTAAAACAACCAGAGATATTATTGCTAAAGGAAATATACGGTGAAGACGGATGGTTAGGTAGTTCTCCTATATGGAATATTAGAAATTGTATTGTTATAGATAATGTTCTATATGGATGCGAGTAAACTTTTGGGATAGGTTTAAATTCAATAAATTCACTTTATCAATCATTGACATCAGAGCCTATCTTTAAAGTAGGAGTAGGAATAAACTACTTTGATGATCCTCAAGGATTAATAAAAATTTTAATTAATGATACTGTATATGACTATGTAGATAAATTCTATGTTATTGATGGTATTTATGCAGGAAGAAATGACAAACAAGAATCTGATCATACATATCTCAATGACCTCAAAGATATTTATTCTAAAATACATATTGTTGATATGCATAACAAGACTCAGATTCAAAAGAGAAACAAGTATTGGGAACTAGCAAAGAAAGATAAGATGGATTACATGATAGTATGTGACTCTGATGAATATATGGATATTAAACCAGACAGATTTAACAATTCGTTACGAATTATACAAGACAGACCTGAAAAGTGTTATCCAGTAATGCAACATATGGTAGGTATCACAACCATGAGTAGGCCAAGATTATTCAAAGGACCATATACATACAGACATAAACAAAATAAAAAGGAGAATACAATATCTCATGGCTCTCTATACGACAAAGATGATACGGAGATTATCAATCAAATGTATTCATGGTTCAAAGATCATCCAAAAAGACAGATCAATAGTGATAATCAATCAGGTGTAGATGGAATAGAGATGTGGCATGATAAGGAATTTAGAACTAAGGAAAGAATCATAGCAGATAGAGTATACTATGATGATACGCCTAATAGATAAAAAAAGGGGTTATAATCCCATATTGTGTATGATATAATCAAATTCTTTCTCAAAGGATTTATCTTCTTCTTCCTTGTGTACGGTAACTGTACCGTAATTTGAGGTACTAATTTGTATCAAATTCTCTAAATATTTGTTAGATTGTCTAAACCACTCCAAACCTATTTGAAGTTGAAAAATTTGTAACATAAATACTTCTATTGTTTAAAGTCTATATAACTATTATTATGACAAAATACGGTTCGACTGATGAAATAGAGAAGTTGGCATGGGGAGGAACTAAATCCAGTACACCAGCAACAGTAACTTCCATACAAAACTCAGTAACAGATATCATTAATTTAATATTAAATAGAAATAGTGATTTTTCAACTGTACCTACTGCTATTGACTCAATAGCCAATTTAACAGGTTCAGAGATATTAAGAAACTTAGGTGGTAGAACAGCATTAAGTACAATGCAGATTTATGATATGGTAAAAGTATTACTCGGATCTTATATGAATCAAGCACCTGATGATCAATCAAGATGGGGTAATGTCTGGTACACGTAATGACAATCACATTTACAAATTTATCAGGATCTAGAGAAAACCTTGATAAAACAATAGCAGATTTAATATCTGATAACTGGACAGCAAGTAACATTACAGGAACAATAACTCCATATTTTGCAGCAGATACAAATGAACCTGATCAATTAGCAAGACCTGATGGATCATTTATAAATGAAATTAGAGTTAATTATTCATCAAGAACAAAATATGAATCTGAAGATTTTGAAGTTAATGGAGATGATAAACACGCTTGGGTATGTACTTGTTTCATAGAGGTTCAAGGAGAATCACTACAAATTCTATTAGATATGGAAGATGAGGTCCAGAGAATATTATGGGAGAATAGACCAAATGGATCAACCAGGTTAAACAAGAGTACAGGAGCAGCATCCGAGGTAGCCTTCTTTGAAGATGCAGAACCAGAATTTGAACGTTTAGAACCTGAGGATTCAGTAGATCAGACACCTACTTCTCAAGCAGAACTAAAGATGGTTTACTTTAAGATTAAAACTTAATACTTCTTTATATCAAATTTTTGCAAGACTAAACTATGGTAGTTTCAGCACACAATGTTACAACTAAACGAGATATAGTAAAAGAATTACAATTCGTAACTGAAGGAAATTCAGTAACTACTCCAGCATTATACGGAGTAACACCAAACTCATCAACCTTTGCTATAGTAGGTAATAATACAGAAATTAACATTCAACCAGATGTTCAACATATGGATGTCTCAGTATTAGGATCAGAAGATGTTATTGATGCAGTAAAGACACAATCATTATACGCATTTACACTTAGAAACAATCCAGTAGATTTAACATTATGGAAATATCTATGGAATAGTTCTGGAACAGGAGCAACATCCCCAGACAGTTCATTATCATTTACATATTCATTTAACTTAAACGGTACAGAATATTATCAACATATGAGAGGATGTAGACCAACATCAGGAACTCTATCTGTATCAAGAGGTATGTGGGATCAAAACATGACATTTATCTGTAAAGATATTACAATACCAACAACATCAACATCAGATCCAGGAACTCCAGTATATCAATCAGCAGAGACTACATCATCTCCAATCGTTCACTCTGATGGTGGAGGAAGTCCATTCACTTACAACTCTATAGCATACGGAGAGAGATCATTTAGTACAACAATTAATAGAAACATGGCAGTAATGGCAGTTAATGGGGAAACTGATATCACTTATACTAAAGCAACTGACAGAGCAATCACATTTACAGCAGATGTATTTTCTGGAACTGCTTCAAGTGAAACAGCATTATACACATTATATGAATCCAAAGATGCAGATGCAGCAAGTTACAAATTCACTTCTGCTGGAACTGTAACATTAACATATGCAAACGCAGTTATCACAGATTACTCATATACTCATGCAGCAGGATCAGCAGATGCACTTATTGAATCTATTACTTGTAGAGCAGAATCAGTAACAAACCTATAGATTTAAATACTTTAAATATAAATCATTTATATGCCATTCTTAAACATAGATAAAAAGGCTTGGATTATTAAAGATTTAGAGATTCCTGTTATCGAAGAAGTTTCTATGAAGGGTATGAAATGGTTTAGGGATAAAGTAAAATGGGCTGCTGAAAGAGAGGAGAAAGGAGATATTACACAGACTCAAGCATTAGCAGCAGATGATGAATGGTGGACTAAAACTTGTGATATTGGGTTAGGTAAAAGTATGGATGATATATTAGAATCTGGTGTTACAGAACCAGAGTTTAGAGAATTAATGGCTGAGGTATACAGTTTTTTAGCAATATATGGAACGATAGAAAGAGCAAAGCTATCCGCTTTGTACGATCCAGAGATCCTAAAGAGAGAGAACAAGCTTACAGAGACTACCCAGAACTCAGAGAAATAGTACCAATGATATATCTAGTTAGAGGTGGATTTGGATCATGGACAGAAATTTATGATTTAAAAGAGAAACTAGGTATGGATAAATTATTAGAGATACAAAATATACTATCTATATTACAACAAGAAGAAGAATTAGATAATGGCAATAGACATTGAAGGATTAAAAGAAATACAAAGTAAATTTAATAAATTTAAATTTAGAGGTAAGAATATAAAATATAAATTCTTAACTATGGTAGGTGTAGAGGCATTAGAGTTACTTAAAATGAATACTCCAGTTGATACAGGAACATTACGAGAAGGATGGATATTACAACAAAGTGAGAATGAAGTAACCATTATGAACGATCAACAGGACCTTATATCATTTCTTTCAATGGGTACTATACGTCACATTGCAAACCCATTCATTATGAGGATTAACAGTCAAGTAGATAATATGGTTATGGCCAGATTAGAATTAGCATTAGCAGAATCACATGAGTTCTTTAGGAAACTTCCTGGAGGAAAGAATAGAAAGATGCAACAAGTAGGAAGAACCTCAGCAGGATTCAAAGGTGGTATATCATTTGCAGGTAGATCCACATTAGTTAGAGCAGGAACAGGAAGAAGACAATTAAAGCGTAGATTATCTCTCAGACGTAGAAGAGGTAAATCAATTAATCCAGCAAGAAAAGATGCTAAAGTAGGGTAATACTTCTCTATATCATTTTTAAGGAATATCAACTATGGCTAGGGATAATGTAACATTTAAGTTTAGAATAGACTTAACCCAAATGACTATAAAAGGTCGACAAGCTGTAAAGATTTTAGAAGATATACAGAGAAAATCAGGTCAAGCAGCAGCAGGTATGAGTAGAATGGGAACAGCAGCAACTAAGACAGGACAACAAACAGCAGCAGCAGCCATTAACTTTCAAACAGCTACTCAAGGTATGCTCAACTTATCAACAGCAGCAGTACAAACTTTCACTTCCATATCTAACTTAGACAGAGCTAACAATAGAGCAAAGATGTCTGTAATTGCAGTAGCAAGAGCAGAGGATTTATTAGCAAACAAATTAGAAAGACAAAACACATTAAGAGCAGCAGGAGCAACAGGTTCACAAAAGGATATTAATATCACTAAAGAAATAGCAACTGCAAAAGCAGACCTTACAGTAAAGACAGAGAAGATGGGAATTGAACAAGCAGCAGTTAATGATATTTATATGTTGTTCGCTACAAACATAGCAAACGTCACAATATCATCTATACAGACTATAGCAATTTTAGATAAAAATCAAATAATACTTAACACAGCAAAAGCAGTAGGAATGAAACTAAATAATTTCCTATCTATCAATGCAGCACGAGCAGCATATAGTGAGGCAGCAGCATCAGCAGTTAACTCTACAGCAAAGGGAGTAGCAATAGGAGTAACAGCTAAATTAACAGTAGCAATGTATGGATTAGCAGCAGCAACTAGAGCAGTAGTATCAGCAAACCCTTTATTAATGGTTGCTATGGTAGGACTTACAGCAGCATGGGCTGTACACGAAACAGATATACTTGGAACTAAAACAGCATTAGATGGATATATCGGTGTAGAGAAAGATCATCTTGAGTTAATGGAAGCGGAAAGGATGGCAGCCAATGGATTAACACAAGCTAACGGAGATTTAACACAATCTTATAAGAAACTATCCCCTGTAGCAGAAGCACATTATAAAATGTTACGAGACTTTATGGTTAATACAGGTAATGCTAGATTAGCAGCACAATATGAAGCTAAACTATTAGGAGCGAAGCCTCAGGGTTTTAGTCAGCCCTCTGAAACAGGAGGGCAAATTGGAACTTCTGGAGGAGGGATATCTGAAACAGGGATATCTGAAACAGGTACAGCATCATCAGTAGCAACCACACCAACACAAGTATCTTCAGGAGGTTTCTTACCTATGTCATTTGGAGATACTGGATCAAGTGGTACAGAATCAAGTGTAGTAACACCTGCATCTATAACATCAGATAAAACTAAAGCAGATCCTTTTGGATCAGTATTACAAAAAGAGTTATATAAAGGATTAAATCCAATACAGAAACGAACCACTAATATTATATTAGCAGCAGAATCAGCAGCAGTAGGTAGACCTGGAGCAGCAGCAGCATACTTACGTAAAGCAGATCAAATAACAGCAGCAGCTAACAGTTATGTAGAACCAAAACATTTCACATTTGCAGACATCTTAAAAGATCCTAGTATGACATCAGATAATTTCTTTGGAGTAAACATGTCTAAATCAAGACCAGGATCTAGATCTGAATTTAAATATGGTATTGATATTGCACAAGCCCATCATGGTCCAAATAGTGCAGATCCGTGGGATCCTAAGTCTACAAGAGCAAAAGTATATAATAAAACAGGTAGAGATATAGGATCAATAGCAGATCATATAGATGTAAATGAAGGTATAAGATTAGCAAACTTGGAAACAAGTATGTCACAATTTAGAAATACCACAGGAGGTAGAGCAGCATTAGCAATAGCAGCAGTAGGAGGTAACGCTACTCAAGCATGGCAGGTACCTAAAGGATCTATAAGAGCAAGTGCTGGGTTCTATCAAACAATAGCAATACAAGATGCTAACTATAACAGATTGGCATGGGGAGGAACTAGAGTAGAGGAAATACCTATGGATAAAGAGGGAGCAGTAGTAGGTGGATTTGGATCATTAAGTGCATTTAAGAGTAATTCAAAACAATTAGCAAATCAAAACCTACAAGAGTCAAAAGAATTTCTAGCAGCATTTGGTGTTAAAGTTATTAAAACTTCATATCCAAAATCAGACTACAGAAGGGCATTAATTCGTATGCCTAGAATAGCATCAGAATATAGGTCTATATTGTCATTAGCAGGATTGAGTTATGAATCTTTAAATCGATCACAAAGTAATTATTATTCTGCAATGAGCTTTAATAACAATCAATTAGCCAAAGCAGAACAAATAAACATATTGAGTGGAGGATATGACTTGGGAGAATTTAGAGGATCATCTTTATCAGTACCATCATTATCAGATAAAGTATTAGAACAAGACATGTTAATGAAATCAATAGGTTTAGACAGAACAGAATCATTTCAAATCATTGATACATTTGGTAGAGGTAGAGAAGAGATTGATGATAGAATATTATGGAAAGATAGACTAAACAATATATCAACAGGAACTGCTGTACTATGACATCATTAACTCCTAATTATAATCCAAATGCTTTACATCCTAGAATAGTGATAACTAACCAAACTGGAGGAGCAGCATATTCATTTGAGTCTAAAGAATTAAATCCAAGTGGAACTCAAGACTTTCAATTAGAGGCTTTAAATTTACATCTTGGTATAGATGATGATTTTGGATTCTTACAGCTAGTCATACATGACCATGATAACAATCTATCAGATATGACAAATACTGACAGACCAGGTGTAATAGGTAGAGAATGGGGAGTACAATTATTCTTAGGTAAGACATTAGCATTAGAGGAGAGATGGTTCTATGGAAAAGTAAAGGATTTTACAATCAGTAGGCCAACTACAGGTGTACAAACTATATCATTGAGTTGTGTAGGATGGGGAATTATATTAAGAGAAAGAATGAGTAGGTTGGTAAGAAATCAAGCAAAGGCAGCAGACGGAGTTACATTAAATGAATCTGATGCTTCCACAAAGATATCTGAATTAATCTTAGATTTATTTGAAGATAATGACCATTATATAGATAATAATATACCACGTATAACTAACATCACAGCACAGACAAGTACCACAGGTAATGGTATTGATGAATCAGCAACAAGTGGAAAGCTAGCAAATATAAACTTTAACGTAGCATCATTCGCACAAATCATATCTAATCTAGCTGGAGTAGCAAATACAACATGGCATGTTAATGCAGACAGATCATTAATAGTACAAGATCCAGAAGCATCAGATTCAGGATTTCTATTTACAAACAACTTGGCCAGTACCACAGCAACCACATGGGATAGTACAAAGATAGGATATATATTAAATGCTCCTTTAGAGTGGAAAGATTCTAGTGCAGATATGTTGTATAACTTTGTTCATGGATTCGGACACTTTGCTCCTGGAGTATCAGTAAGTGAAACCACAACACCAGATGCAGCAGACAACTTGGATTCAGAATGGCACGCAATTCCATTCATTCCAACTTCAGATAATATTGCTAAAATTGCTATACGTTCAATCAAAACTGGAGTTTTAACAGAAGATGGTTCAGTACAAATATGGGGAGATTCTGGAGGAAGTGGACCTGATTCTAATGATATAAGGTATAAGAAATTATTAAATACAGCAACATTAAATGCATTAGGAACTACAACACCTGCTGTTTGGTTTGAAATTCCAATTAAACCTAGATTAAAAATAACACCAGGAGAAATATTATATCTGGTATTTCCTAAGAATGGGGATGCTTCTAATACATATAGTGTAAACTATACAGCAGGAAGTGGAACATATTGGGATTCCACAAATGGAACATCATGGACAAGCAGAACAGGAAAATCATCATATAGGATATATGAGGCTAAAACATTAATCACAACTGTAGAGAATACCTCAGCAACAGAAATACTACCTGAACCTAGAGAGAGAATATTTCCTATAAGAGCAGATCTAGAAGAACAGACTGTGAGAGAGACATTGATAGCAGCAGCAACAGTATTAGGAAAACAGAGAAGAACATATGGAACAGTAATAATATCTCCAGTAACAGCACGTATTCCATTAAGTACATTTTGTAAATTAGAAGATGGAAAGACAGGATTATCAGTTAAAGCAAACATAACAGGAATTGATCTACAAGCAACTTCATCAACATTGGGGGTTCAAAGGATAAACTTATCTTTGGATGGTTATCGTAGATGAGTGACGTATCTACATTTGTAAGAAGAGGACAAAGCAATAATGAAACTATCAATAAATTACAGGCCTTAATCACACCTCTAGCATTTGCTGATCCAGAAGCAGATTCTCTAAAGGAAAGAGTAATACTTTCAAGTCCAATAAGGTTGAGAGCATTAACAGCATTAACAGGATTAGATATTACCACAGTATCTACAGCAACAAGGACAAGAACCTCATCATCACTTACCATAGTACCTGATACATCTAGCCCTAGTACGTTCCCTGTATCTCCAAGTACAGTAGGTACATTAGACTTTAATATACCTAAGAAATATGGTGCAGGAGCAAGATTTAGTGGAACACAATATATAACAACACCTGATAATAATCAATTTGATTTAACATTACCATATTTTACTATGGCATTTTGGTTTAAATCTACTGATGGAGGTTCTCAGACAATATATAATAAGGGAGATTTTAATTTTGATAAAGACTTTTGTTCCATTTGTACTGATTTCTCTGATGATTACTCTACATCTGAAGATACAACTACCACACCTGGATTACAAATCAGATTAGAATCAAACTCACAAAAAGACTTTTGTGATACTTGTACTGATTTTGATGCATCATATAGTACATCTACACATAATGATAGGGTTAGAGTGGTAATATCAGATGGAACAAATCTAATAGATACTACCGTAGATACAGGTACTATATTTAATGGTAATTGGCACAGTATTGTCCTAGTCTCACAGGATTCTGTATCAGATTATTGTGTTGCATGTACTGATTTCTCTGATGATTATGCTTCAGTATCAACTCCAGTTATCACAGTATATGTAGATAAAGTAAGCAGGGGAACAATAGACCATTCTTCGATAACAGGAGATTTATCAAACTCATCAAATGCCATAATAGGATCACAAGACACCTTATTAACTAATCCATTACTAGGAGATTTGGCTATATTTGAGTATAATGCTACAAACTGGACTACAGCAAATATTGCTTCATATCATGATGATGGTAGGATTACTGTAGCATCTCAGAAATTAGCCTTTTATTTCGTAGGAAATGATAGTACAGTAGATACATTGGATAAGGTTTATTAATTACTTCTCAATATACTTTATGAGAGAATTAATTATATGACTTTTGATACTATCACAGGAGCAGCAGCATCTACTTCAACTACTTTTGGAGGAGCAGCACTTAACAAAGTTACAAATCTATTAAACGGTGGAGGTTCTGAAGTAGCAACTATATTTGATGATGATTTTAAAATTGTCGATCCAGCAGATACTTCTAAAACTATAAGACTTAACGCAGATGCAATTAGTACGAGTACAGATGTTGTATGTTCTGTAAAATCAGACTCAGCAGTAAATCTGGGATGTGTAGGAACTCATGAATTATATATACCAGCAGGAGCAATGTATACAGTTACTACAAACGGAGCAGATTATGCAACTAGAGAATTAGCAACTAATGATATTATGATTTCAAGTTTTGCCTTTGACACTACAACGGCACAAAAGACTCAATTCAATTGGGCAACTCCAGCAAATTGGGATGCAGGAACTATAAAATTTAAATTATACTGGACCACTACAGGAGGAGGTTCAACACAAACAGTAGACTTTGATCTAGCTGGAGTTGGATTTGCAAATGATAATCCAATGGACACAGCAGTTGGAACAGCAGCCAATGCAACAGATATATGGATAGCAGATGATGATTTACACGTTTCAGCATATTCCTCTGCAATAACAATAGGTGGTTCCCCAGCAGCAGGAGAATTAGTTGTATTCCAACTTAGTAGAGATGTAGCAACAGATACTTTGGGGGTAGATGCAGAAGTTGTCGGAGTATTATTAGAATATTCAACTGATGCCTCTAACAGTAGTTAGATGTCATTTCCCTTTGTTCAGCCTTACTTTGGTGTAGGCAGTTCGTTACAAACTACAAATGCTGGTGGAGATCCATTCATTGTTGCCACAGGTGGAAATATAACAACAGTAGGAGATTATAAAATTCATACTTTTCTAGCTGATGGCGATTTCGATGTTACAGAGGGAAGTGAAGCAATAAATAATGTTGTTCAGTATTTAGTTCTTGGATCAGGTGGTGGATCTGGTTATGATAGAGGTGGCGGCGGTGGAGCAGGAGCATTAAGAACTGCCACAGGATTTGCAGTTACTACTCAAGAATATAGTATCACAGTTGGAGATGGTGTAGATACAAGAGGTACGAGTGCAGGAGGAGGTAGAGGAACTTCAGGAGATGCTTCAATATTCTCAACTATCACAGCAGATGGGGGTGGAGGAGGAACTGGAAATGCAAATCTTGCAAGTTACTATTCTGGAAATGGTTCTGGTGGCGGCGGAGCAGATTATGGTACACCTGGTACAGGTGGTACTTATGGTAATAATGGTGGAAATGGTGGTTGTGATTTACCTTATCAAGCAGGTGGTGGCGGCGGCGCAGGAGCAAACGGTATAGCTTGTACTACAGGATCTCCATATTATGGAGAAGGAGGAGCAGGAACTACAAATCCAATTACAGGTAGTACAACAGGAGAATCATCAGGTGGATCTTATTATCTTGGAGGCGGCGGCGCAGGAGGAGCAAATGCTAACAATCTAACCCAAGGGGGTTTAGGTGGTGGTGGAGATATGGGAGATACAGGACATAGAGCTGGATATGCTGGAGCTGCAAATCATGGAGCAGGAGGTGGTGCAGCTTATGGTGGATATGGTCCTGATGGTGGAGATGGTGGTTCTGGTGTTGTAATTATAAGGTATCAATTCCAATGACCTATTACATAGGAGTTATAATATGTCTCTAGAGACAGAATTATACAAGACAATCTGTGCAGTAGACGGTATCAATTCTGATATATTATCTATACAATATGAGGGTGGAAATGAACACGTTCATGCAGGAGTAAACAGATGGACTTTATCATTATGGAATGATAATGACGTTAAATTAAAAGGAAATTGTATTATTGATCAAGTCGAACAATTAGAAAAAGAATTGGCAGATGATATCATTAATGGAACAAACAAGGCAGTAACACCAAAAGGATTAATTTGTACTGATAATATAATAACAAACATAGGATTAACAGAATCAGCAAAAAGAGATACAGGGGAAGTCGCAACTACTCTTACACATAACAGTATAGGAACAGGAACCACAACACCTACAGTATCTGACACCGATCTAGCAACAGAAGATACAGGTGGATCATACGCTAGACAGGCTTATGCAGCAGCAGGCCAACGCAAAGTATCAAATCAAACTGCCAAGTATGGTATGCTTTGGAATGATGGTGATGTATCATCAGTACCAATATCAATCACAGAATCAGGTGTACATTGGACAGTATCAACAGCAAGTAATATGCACGCAAGAGTAACCTTTACTGCCTTTAGCATGACTACAGGCGATTTATTCGTAACTCAGATTAACGAGTTAATGGTTAATGGCTAGAAAACAGTTATATATAATTGTTTGTAACAAATAATATTGCCAAGAGGTAGACAGTCAGGAATAGCATTTGGACAAAGGTCCAAGCAAAAAGGACAATCAGATCTAGATCAGTTGATAAGATTAAAACAGTTTTTAAAGGGGAGATTTCATATGGACTTTAAGAGAGAATGGTATGTTGGATTTGACAGAGAATATGGACACTTATGTAGAATTAGTGAATCAGTTGGTAGACAAGAACTCGAACGATTTAAATGGAAAAACCCCGACCTCTTATGTATTGATAAACAGTACGGAATTATTATCGTTGAGCTTGATGGTGCAATCCATGATAGAAAGGTACAAAAAACTATCCAACGAAATGAGTTGTTTAGAGGAGCAGGAATCAAACTTATTGTCCTTAATATTGCCGATATTAAAGAGTGCAAAGAAACAATTATAGGGAAATTAGAATCTGAGATGTTGAATATAGTTGGATAATATAGAGGCATTTGTATTTGAAACCAGGATGAGATTAATAACTGAGGGTAAATTAAAGGAAAGACATATAATGGATTACTACAAACATATTATCAATGGCATGTAAGAGTTGTGGTAAGGAAATAGAATGGTATCGTGGTAGGCCAAGAGTATATTGTAATAGGAAATGTCTTGATGAATATCGTATTAAATATAAAGCAATTTGGTATAGAGAAAAACACCCATTTAAAACCAACATATGTTTAACTTGTAATAGATTAATTATATACACAAAATATAATGGTAAAAAATATTGTTCTGTTCTATGTCATCCAAAACGATTAAATTGGTATAAAATACAAAGATTTGAAAAACTCAAAAAGGAATTAATTGATATAGGATATAATACATCAAACCATTCATAAAATAGGTTTACAAGCCACTTTTTTTATTTAACCAAAAACTTTATATAAGTACGGTACGTTACTTTATATTGTGGTAAAGATCTGTCATGGTCTGTGTACACAGTTAAAATGTAAAAAGACCACAAGACCAATTTATGATAATCATAGACGTTGTACCAAATGTGAAGTTTATTTTACAAAAGATATTAATATATGTCCATGTTGTAAAATTATCACAAGATCAAAACCTCATAGTTCTGTAAACAGAGAAAGATATAATAATAAGACTATACGTATAGTTAATTGTGAGACACGACACCTACATTCCAAAATGTTATGAGATTGAATTTGTAAGATTTAAAGATAAATGGGGTAAACTTACATCAAGAGAGATGTGTCATTTAATTAGGAAGTCACTAAATACTAAAAGATCAAAAAAGAAAAGGAAGTCAAGAAAACAATGACATCATTTGTAGATAAGGATGGGGAAACCTGTAATCTCTTAAAACTTGCAGAACTTAAACCAATACATGAAAATGATCCTAATATATTATTACAAACTATAGTAGCAGGACAGTCAGAGATAGAACATTATGCTGTAATGATAGTTTACAAATGTCCAAACTGTACGCATGAAAAAATATATGAATATCCACAGGACTTTAAAGATTGGAGAGATGTGCCACAAAAACATAGATGTGACAGATGTAACTTGGAATGTTATCAAGATCAAGTAACCAAAGGCCAACTACGTAAAGTCCTAATGACAGAACAGGGAGAGACTAATCCCATACACTTAACAGGATTTATCTATGGAGATAACATCACAAAGATTCAACCAGGAACAAAGTTGAACTTACGTGGATTATTAAGGTCCAGAAAGAAAACAATAAAGGACTTGACATATCACAGATTCTTTGACATCAATGAGTATAGATTAACAGATGAGAAACCTATCATACCAACTGCTGAAGAGATACAACAGTTTAAAGACTTGGATAAAACTGAGGTCATTAAATCATTTGCTCCTCACATTAGAAATATGTATTTGATTAAGGAGGGATTACTATTGACTTGTTTGGGTGGAGTTCAAACAGATACAGCAAGGGGAGATATTAACACATTATTATTAGGAGATCCTGGATTAGCAAAGACTCAACTACTCAAGTTCGTAACGAACATAGTAAAGAAATCAGATTATGTATCAGGGAAATCAGCAAGTGGAGCAGGACTATTTGGTGGAGTAGATAACCTTAGTGACGGAACTCGTATAGCAAAGCCTGGATCAGTAACTCTATGTAACGGTGGGGTTGCTGCACTAGATGAGATTGAAAAGATGAATGAAACAGATAGAACCTTCTGTCA
>Ga0209501_10002246_pt1 | contig 20497 bp, 15 predicted proteins | sample ArcticOcean_MG_C_4_FD_187434 | JGI IMG/M metagenome (GOLD analysis project Ga0209501, IMG submission 187434) | Marine microbial communities from western Arctic Ocean - ArcticOcean_MG_CB4_134 (SPAdes) (version 2) | ecosystem: Environmental > Aquatic > Marine > Oceanic | place: Arctic Ocean...
ATCTGGCGTGACTTCGGCCGCTGGCGTGACTTCAGGTTCGGGAGTGACTGCTGCCTCGGACGTGACTTCAGGCTCGAGATCGGCTTTGGCCGCTGACTTTGGCTTGCTCTTGGCTTTGGCCTTGGCAGCAGGTTTCGCTTTGCTCTTAGCCTTGGCAGCAGGCTTTACTTTGCTCTTGGCTATGGCGGCAGGCTTTGCTTTGCTGGTGGCCTTGGCAGCAGGCTTTGCCTTGCTCGTGGCTTTGGGCTCAGCTTTTTTATCGCCCTCGGCGTCGTTGTCGCCGCCGAGCCATGGATCAATATCGTTCGATTTCGTCACGTAATTACGTTTCCTGGCACCAATTCTGGTGATCACTTTACTTCTTCTATCAACGATACCGCCGGATTCGACCTTTTAGGCTTTCCTAGTGTTAAGCGTGGATTATCTGCGAGTGGGGTTGCTGATCAACATAAAAGCGACAGTGCCACCGCTATAATCCCACCGTATTTTGATCTGAGCGGTGCCTTACAGTTCGCACCGCCCCCCAACCGACAATGCTGGAGAACACCTGTGGCACTACTGCTGAACCGATCTGACGTTATGAAGCTGCTCCCAATGTCGAAGGCGATCGACGTTCTAGAGGCCGCATTCGGTGAGCTTGCAGCAGGCACCGCAGAAATGCCAGATCGAACAGTGATGGTCGATGCGGCGGTGGGCGGCTGGATCGCTTACATGCCGGCTTATCTGAAGTCGGGTGGCGCACTAGGAGTGAAGGCCGTGACGGTTTACAAGGGCAACCCTGAGAAGTTTGGATTGCCAACGACTATCGGCACGATTCTCGTTCAGGACAATCAGACCGGCGTTGTGGTTGCGGCAATGGATGGTGGATTTCTAACCGGCGTCCGAACCGGAGCCGGAAGTGGTGTTGCGACTCGGCATTTGGCTCGTAAGGATTCTAAGGTGGCGGGCGTACTTGGCACTGGCGTGATGGCTCGGGGTCAGGTTTTAGCTCTGGCTGAAGCTGCCGATCTCGATACGATTCTTGTTTATTCCCGCAGCGACGAGTCGGCACGTCAGGCGTTTGCTGAGGAGTTCTCGGCGGCTACGGGCGTAGATGTTCGGGTTGCCGATAGCGCCGAAGGGCTTGTTCGTGAGTCGGACATCGTGACGCTGATTACGAGTGCGGTTGAGCCGATTGTTGATGGTTCATGGTGGAAGCCTGGTACTCATATCAACGCCATCGGATCGCATGCTGCTGGCGTGCGTGAGCTGGATTCAGCGACTGTTGTGAAGTCAAAGGTCGTTTGCGATCAGGTTCAGGCGTGTCTGAACGAGGCCGGAGATATTCAGATTCCGATCGAAGAGGGCGTTTACTCTGGCGACAAGATTCACGGATCGCTCGGCGAAGTTATAAATGGCACGATCTCAGGTCGTGAAAACGCTGAAGAGATCACACTATTCAAAAGCGTTGGACTAGCGATTCAGGACATCTCGTGTGCGTCGCTGGTTTATGACGAGGCGAAGGCGCAGGGCGTAGGGCTAGAATTCGACTTCGGTGGGTGACGAGTCGCTTTTTCTGCGGTGTCAACGCTTAGCTATGAGGCGAGCGCGTCTCTCCTGAATCAATTCGGAACGCAGAATTCGTCGGCTTCAGGGTCGGTAGAAATGCGTACGCGGGTGTTGCCGGACTTGTAGTATCAGTTCTCCCTGTGCCCCAATTTTCAGTTTCACCGAACCTGCTTCCGTGAGTCTGTTCGCCATTACGCCACCATGAATTATCAACCTCGCTCGTTTGCCCATTCTTCTGGACTCGAGTTATCGCAGTTTCTGATTGCGCATCCGGAATACTCGGAAACCTCGTCCCTTGACGAAATCCGCAAAACGGGATTTTCACGACTCGACGAACAAGGGCACGTGTATCTCGATTACACCGGTGGTGGGCTTTATGATATTCGGCAGATTGAGGAGCACGCCGAAATGCTCAAAAATGGCGTTTTCGGGAATCCTCATTCATCAAATCCAACCTCTAGGGCAATCACCGAAACTATAGAGCGCACTCGCGGGCGGGTGGCGGGCGGGTGTTGGAATACTTCAACGCTGACCCAGATGAATTCTGCGCGATTTTCACAAGCAATGCGACCGGAGCAATTAAGATCGTTGCCGAGTCGTATCCGTTCGGTCCAACCGGTCGCTACCTGCTCACATTCGACAATCACAATTCGGTCAATGGGATTAGAGAGTTCGCCAGAGCGCGTGGCTCTGAGGTCACCTATGTACCGGTCCAACTACCGGATTTGCGTATAGATGATGGGGAATTGCGGAAGACTCTCGCCTCGAACACTTCGGCAGGCGACGTCGCCGGCCCTAAGCTGTTTGCCTATCCGGCACAGTCGAACATGTCCGGCGTTCAACATTCCCTAGAGTGGATTGAAGAGGCACACGAGAGTGGATGGGACGTACTTTTGGACGCGGCTGCTTTCGTTTCTTGCAGCGAACTCGATATCTCGCGATGGAAGCCGGATTTTGTGCCGATTTCGTTCTACAAGATATTTGGTTATCCAACCGGGATTGGCTGCCTGATAGCCAGGAAATCGGCGCTTGAGAAGCTCGAAAAACCCTGGTTTGCTGGCGGGACCATATCGATTTCGTCCGTTCAGGCCGATCAACACCATCTCGAGGAGAGTGAAGCGGCTTTTGAAGAAGGAGCTGTTAATTACCTGTCACTTCCGGCGGTAGGTATCGGGTTGGATTCGATGGAAAGTGCCGGGCTGGATAATATCCACAAGCGCGTCGGTGCTTTGACCAGTTTGCTACTCGACCAACTATCTAGCATCGTCCATGCCAACGGGCAACCGCTTATTCGTATTTACGGTCCCACCGACATGAATAGTCGCGGCGGAACCGTATCTGTGAACTTTTACGATCCAGAAGGCACACTGATAGATCACCGGGTGGTTGAGGAGCTGGCAAACGAGAGGTTGATCTCTATCCGCACTGGATGTTTCTGTAATCCGAGGGCAGGCGAGATTGCGTTCGGACTGTCGGAAGATGAGTTAAGGGCAGCGTTCAATGAATCTGATCAAATGTCGTTTGAACAGTTCCTTGAGTTTCTCGAAAAAGACGGCGACAAGCGGGCAGGTGCGGTACGGATATCGCTGGGACGTGTTTCTACTTTCGACGATGTGCGAGCGTTCATTGATTTTGCCCACTCGTTCCTAGATCGCCCTTCGTCAGCGCTTTCTTCCTGAGGACGAAAGATTTCCTGATCAGCGGAAAGTAGTCTGACTGGTGGTTCGCGTTAGGCGGGTGCGCTACAACTGCGCCACGCCCGATGAAAAATGGGAGCACAACCCATTCACCGACGCTACGCCGTAAGCACCTCGGGCCCGAATGGCCCTAAATAAATCGAATGCTCTTTCCAGCCTATGTGGGCTCCGGCTACTTCGATCAGTGGCGGGTACTCCTGCATCACCTTCTGTTTGATCAGCTCTTTCAGCGTCCGCTCGAACGGTTTTTTCGGTAAATCACTGAAATATCGTCGAGCGATCGGCAATCCTCGCCACGAGTTGATTGCTTCTAGCGATTCGGCATCGATCTTGTTCGATGGCTTCGGGGCACGTTTCAGCAGGAACACTTCAGGCTTGCCATCGTCTTTGATATAGCCCTCGCCCGAAGTGGCAAACGGCTCGATAGCAAAAATAGACCCGGCTTCAAGTGATCCCTTCAACCCAATTCGAGCGTTCGGGATTTGGGGCGAGTCGTGCAGAGTGTACCGACCAAGTCCGTGCCCCGTTAGATTGAAAATCGGAACGAATCCAGCAGAGTTGATCACCGATTCAACACGCTCACCAATGTCCTCAACATCCACGTTCGGCGAACACATAGCAATCGCAGCGTCCAGAGCGTCTGAAGCCGCACCAATCAGGCTTTTCCAGCGGTTATCCAAAGAAAGGTCGGCCGAAATCCCTGTATCGACAATCAGCCCGTCGATGTGCGCCCCAACGTCGATTTTCACGAGATCATTCTCTTCGAATTGGGTGTTATCCGTTGGCGAAGAGCAGTAGTGCGCCCCGATCTTGTTGCGACTGGTCTGAGCCGGAAACGGCGGCAGTGCGCCGGCCTCCCGAATCATCGTTTCCATGCCCTCTTGAAGATCGCGCAGCAAATAGCCGGGCTTGATCGTTTCCGCAGCCCAGTTCCGAGCGTCGGAGGCGATTTTGCCCGCTTCTCGCAGTGTTTCTAGTTCAGCCGTTGTTGGTATCAAGCGCAGGAAGGGTCGTCGGTGTCCCAACGATTGAACGATGTTTGATCGCCACGGGCGAGAGAATCACGGGTGTGTTCCCACATGCTGAACCACTGCGCAGCGTCATGCAGCTCCGAAGCCGGGTTTGATGCGCTTCGTGCGACGAAACCCGGGAACACGCTTCGTCCGGTCGCTTCACCAGTTGGCTGGTACCGCAGATCAAAACTCCAGCGAATACTGTTGCTAACGTTCGGCAAAGATGAGTGAACAGTCTTTTTGGTGAGAAGCAGTGCGTCGCCCTTTTTCACCGGCACCGGCATCGAATCGCCGATATTGAAAAGATTCTCAGGAATTTGAAGACCCGGTCGATCTTTGTAGCCGGGGCAGTGCGTAAGCAGCTCACCTCGGTGCGAACCCGGAACCACAGTTAGGCAGCCGTTTTCAACTCCGGCGTCCATTAACGGGAACCATACCGTTAGCATGTGCGTTTCGTCGGCGTCCGGGTTAACGACTCCGGCGTCCTGATGCCAGGGACTGACCCCAAATAACACGTTGCCATCCTCATCACGAGGCGATACAGATTCGGGGATTTTTATTCGTACATGCTGAACTGGGTTTGAGTACACCTCGCTCCCAACAATCGATTCAGCAACGTCGAGAACACCCGGAGCGGTTAGCGTGTTGAACACGGCAGGACCCGCCCAGAACGGGGTATCGGGCTTAACGCCATTTTGAGGCAGTGAAAAATCGAAGAACTGGTTGTGCACTTCCCCAGATTCGACGTAGATCTTGGTGACCCGATCGCCGAACTCAAGCTCCGAGTAGGTCGATGAAATTGCGCCATCTTTGTAGAGCTTCTCGGCCAGAGAGTCGAGGACGCCTGCATATTCATTAATTACGGGATCGATAGTGGCTTCAGGATCGAAAACGTCAGAAACCTTAACGAATCCGTATTCCTCGAAGTGTTCTTTTTGCTCTGCTGTTAGAGCTGTCATTACAAAATCTCCTGATTGCACGATGTTGACTACGTTCGAGTGCGAAGTGCGTGTTGGGGCGGAATGTTACTCGTTTGCCGAGATGCGTGCCTGCTTGAAACTAGGCATTCCTGTCCCGAGCGGATTCATCGGAGTAGAGGGGTCTGGTGTGTGGGCGCGTTCGCGACGCTGACACGATTCGCTGCAAAGGGGGAGAAAGATCCTGAAATAAATTCAGGATGACAATATCTCTCGCTTGAAATTTCGATTTAGAGTCTAGCGGTTTTTGCGGGCTGCTGAGAGCGAGTCGTTCTCGATGCCGAGTCCGTGTGCCGATTCGAGTGCTTTTCGTATTCCGGAGAGTGCGATTTTGAAGATGTTAATCATGATGATGTTTCGCTTGGGTGGTTGTGAGGGTGGGTTGATATTTACAGGCAACAAAAAACCCCTGTTTGCGACAGGGGTTCTAATTTCTCTACGTTGCTACTTGGTTATCTGGTCAACAAGTGCAACACGCAAAACTAGGAACCCCTGTGGGCGTACAGCTACACATACAGGTACAGACCTGCTGCGAGTTCGTAGTTGTGTTTGTGCGAAGTAAGTTGCTCATATCAATTACTTCCAATATTACGCCTGCTGCCAAGCGCAAGGCAAATTCAATTGTAGGTAAATCGTGAAGTTCCGATAGGCGATATGGATAGCTTTGACTACGGAACGTTGAACTAACTAGAGATTCAGCAGATTTGCGGCGTTCGCCCCCCTAACAAGCAGTGAATCGTCAGTACTCAGCCCGGACTGCCCGAATTCGTTCAAAGCACGTTTTTGGTGAACGAGAGGAAAATCGCTTGCAAAGAGGATTTTCTCGGCTCCTATCGCCCTCGCCGTCACATCGAACACCTCGGGTCGATATAGAAACGGGAACGCAGCTGAATCGAAATACACGTTCTTGAGAGCCGATCGCACCTCTGGCATCAAACCGTAAAACGGTAGTCCACCACCGAAGTGGCTGAATATGAACGTGTTGTTCGGAAAGGCGTTCACGAGTGCCATAAGCAACTCGGGCGTAACCGATCCCTTGCCTGGATATCCATGCCCAACTGGTTCCGAGGCGTGAATAAGAGTCGGCATGCCCAGTTCTTTGGCCGTATCGAGAACTGGTGCCAATGCTGCAAGATCGGCATCGATGATCCCCTGCGTGTCGGGATGAAGCTCGCCAATGCCTTTCGCACCAGCTTCATGGCACCGTCTGACCTCGGTGACTGCGTCTTCACCCCACAACGGATTCACACTGCAGAACGCAATCAATCGATCGGGGTGCAAGCGAGCAGCTTCAAGGTTGTAATCGTTCGACTCACGAGCTACCTCAGGATCGGTCCAGCCGAATCCCGCACACACCGATACATCGACACCCGCCTCGTCCATCGAAGCGATTAAGTCGGGAGTCTGAGCGAATTTCGCCTTCGGATCGGCAAATAATCCTCTGAACGTGCGATCTGCCCTAGAAATGCGTTCGCGGTTCACAGCAAACGTTTCAGGCAGCACATGTGTGCAAGTGTCGATCGTCAATTGTGGTTCAGTTTGAGGCAAATTTGGCATTACCGATTGTGATTCGTTGAATTCGACCAAAGATACACTGTCTATCTACTGCCAAGGTGTGGGGTGTGGATATTCTATTTTCGCCACGCCCACACGTCAGTTTGAAGTCGAGCATGGCTAACAGTTATTCGGCAGCGCTGCTGCTAAAGGGACAATAAACACCGATGGTCTCGATGATCAGGGAAGAAGGGCGAGTTCTAACTCAGCCCGATATACCGCACGCAGAGCCCAAAATGGGCAAGGTTGCGGTGATTTACACCACGCCTGAAACCGTAATTCAAGATTACGCACGGCTGATGGACTTGGCTGACTACCAAGACGCCCTGATCCCAAATCTCGACACGTTCCTCAAGGTGAACATTTCGTGGCAGCACTACTACCCGGCGTGCTCGTCTGCCCCATGGCAGATCGACGGCGTTGCGCAGAAGATGCAGGCCGACGGATTCGACAAGCTGACAGCTGCCCACAACGGAACAGTTGTTGTGAATGCCGATGAGGGTCGCGAGAAGAACAAGCATGGAGTCGTTGAAGACCGGCTTGGTCTTGGCCACGTCGTTCTCGATGTACCGCCTGTGAAGTGGATTCCATACAAGCCAACAGCCAAGATGCTGGTTCTCGACGATGTGTTCAAGGATGGGCTTTATATTCCCGAGGTGTTCCCGGGTACGAATATCGTGCAACTTCCAACCGTGAAGACCCACGTTTTCACGACGATGACCGGCGCTATGAAGAACGCATTTGGCGGACTGCTGCACAGGTACCGCCACTGGACCCATTCGGTTATCCACGAAACCCTTGTCGACCTGCTGCAAATCCAGAAAGAGATTCACTCTGGATTATTCGCAGTGATGGACGGCACGTTTGCTGGTGATGGTCCCGGACCCCGCGCCATGCGCATTCACAACAAGAACGTGATTCTTGCTTCTGCCGACCAGGTTGCGATCGACGCAGTTGCCGCGAAGATGATGGGTCTCGCCCCGATGTCGATTCCGATGATTCGTATTGCCCACGAAATGGGACTCGGCGTCGGCAAGCCTTCAGAGATCGAAGTAGTTGGTGACGATATCGCCAACGTGAACTGGAACTTCGCCGATAGCGAAAGCACTCTGGCTTCACGCGGACAGAAGCTGATTTATCACGGTCCCCTGAAACCCCTCGAAAAGATGCTTCTTCGTTCGCCAATTGCGCCCTGGGCGTACTGGGCGTCGAACGTTTACCACAACAAGTTCTGGCTCCCGATGGTAGGCCGCAAGCGGGTCAAAGAAGCAATGGAAACACCCTGGGGCAAACTGTTCCAGGAGTACTAGAGCCATTGGGTGCCAGTGGCACTTTTTGTTTGGGGTGTTTGCGCCGATCCTGATTTCCCGACTCCTGTGGAGGGATCTTCGGCGGTGTGGTGATGGGAGCGCCTTGTCCCTTCTCCCGGGGGAGAAGGCTAGGATGAGGGTGAAATCGCGCTTTTGAACCAACTCGTCAGCAGCCAAACTGATCGACGATCACCGATCCCACGGTTCCCGCTCCGCCGACCCCTGCGTGGCAGTCGGCCATCAGGCGCACGGGTTCCTTCACGATGGAGTGACGTGCCATAGACGTCGCCTGGTCGATGGTGGTCTGTTCGATTATTGATGCGTAGGCCCAGACTTCACGCCCGTCGCCTGCCGGCATCACCCGAGGGAGTACTGGCATTGGATTTCCTTTATCTTCTTCGATGATTTTCGCTTCGTTTTACTTTGTTAACGGTGCGGGGTACTTACCGGCGAAGTTAGGCCAAATAATAACCAACGCGAAAAATGGTGATGTTTGTGAGGGGGCGTGCTGCTAAATCCTCCCTCAGGAAGGAAGAATAGCGATCAATTGATCGAATAACTGAATGTCGGAACGATCTTGCCGCGGCGTTGACGTAATCAGTTCTTCAACACTAACCGACTCAGGAAAGCCCCACGTTACTCGACCGGGCTCGAGCGAATCGACTGCTTGGTACCAAGTTTTTAGCGATGGTCCCAATTTTGAGTGGAGATCGAAGCTGCGGCGCGCTCTGGTAGCGTCGCCCGTCATCCGCGATTCAAGCGTTTGCTCATCGGGGATCGAAACGAAATACCTATCAGAGAATCCGATCTGCCCAGATGAAAAAAGTTCACGATGTATCTCTACTTCGAACTCCCAGTCCCACTTGGGCATGGCACCAACCTGCCACAGGGAAAAGGCGTAGTGAAGCTTGAACGGGTCGGTATCGCATACTGCTAAACCGTGTTCAGCCTCAAACAAAACAGCTTCGGCCCACCTACCAGCGTTCACTGCCGCCCAGTATTTCGATGCGAAAGCGGGGTCCGTTTTGCGATTCGGACCGCCTTCAGGAATCGCCGATTCCCACACGGTCAGTTCAGGAAAATTCTGCTTGCACCAGCTGGTCTTACCGGCGGCACTCAAACCTTCGACAACTGCGATCAAACGGACACTCTCCAAACGCGGAATCTACGCCCCAGCGGGTGGAGGTGCGTTGCCTTCTGTGCCTTCGTGGAGGGTGGAGTCGTTGTGCGAAAAGACGCCAAGATCACGACCCTGATGGACGTGTACTACGAGATCTTCTCGTTCGATTCCAACTGCGTCGGTAAGGTCTTCATCGACCATCGACATCAGCTCTTGGATAGCTTCTTGTGTGAGCGATTCCGCAACGATCATCGTGCCGTGCACCATTCCGGGAACGAAGTGCAGATCGAGTCGCCCGATCGGCTTGCCGTCTTCGAGAATTGTGTAGCACTCGCCGGTCGGCGTGCGAACCTCGCGTTCAAAGTAAAACTGCGCCATGAAGCTTATTGCCTGATCTGACCCGCGCCCCGGACTTTCCACTTGTAAGTGGTGATTTCCTTGAGACCCATGGGGCCTCGGGCGTGGAGTTTATTGGTTGAAATTGCGACTTCGGCCCCGAGTCCGAACTGGCCACCATCGTTGAAGTAAGTCGAAGCGTTGGCGAACACGACGCCGGAATCGACCTCGTTAAGGAATCGCTCAAGTGTCTCGGTATTTTCTGAAATGATCGCCTCGGAATGCTTCGATCCGTACTCAGCGATGTGATCCATCGCATCGTCCATCGCATCGACAATCTTCACCGAAGCTATTAGAGAAAGAAATTCCATGCCGAAATCGTCTTCCTGTGCCGGAACAACCTTCGCTCCACCGGACAGCGCATCGAGAACGCTCATGGCGCGGGTGTCTGCACGAAGCTCGACTTCGTGAACGCCAAATTCGGCGGCAAGGGTAGGCAGGAACTCGCGAGCCACGCCCTGGTGAATCAGCACGGTGTCGAGTGCGTTGCAAACTGTGGGTCGCTCCACCTTGGCGTTCACTACGATAGCCAGGGCGTCGTCCAGATTCGCATCGGCATCGACGTACGTGTGGCAAACGCCAACTCCACCAGTGATGGCGGCCATCTTGGCGTTTTCGCCGACGAACTTGACCAGTTCTGCGCTTCCACGAGGAATCATCAGGTCGATCACATCGTCCATTTCGAGCATCTCTTTTACGAGCGCACGATCGGTCGATTCAACAAATTGCACGACGTCACGAGGTAATCCGGCGCTTTCGATAGCGTCTTTCACAATGCCAGCGAGAACCGTATTGGTGAGGATGCATTCCTTGCCGCCACGAAGCACGACGCCGTTGCCCGACTTGATGCACAAAGTTGCGATATCGATAGTGACGTTGGGGCGGCTTTCGTAAATAACGCCGATCACGCCAAGAGGAACACGTATTTGTTCGAGATGAAGCCCGTTGGGTCGGGTTCGTTGATCGAGAATTTCGCCAATGGGATCGTCGAGTGCTGCGATGCTGCGAGCGGCATCGGCCATGTCTTTCACACGGGCGTTGTTGAGCGTCATTCGTTCGAGCATTTTGAACGAAATGTCGTCACGCTTGGCTGCTTCGAGATCTTGCTCGTTGGCACGCAGTATCGACTGCCGGTTCGACTCGATTGCTTCGGCAATGGCAATGAGCGCTGCGTTTTTCACTTCAGTCGGCGCCGCGGCTAATCGCCGAGATGCCGTGCTTGCAGCTTTCGCCTGATCATGAAGTGTTGTTGAAGTGATTGTCATCGCCAAAAGTAAATCGCTCGTTCGTTCGCAAAAAATATCGTCCGCATGCCCATATCGTTATCGACTGGCTACGGGAGTGCCAGGTTATTTCGGTGAATTACTTCGGCGCCGTAGTAGTGACCCAGCAGGTCGGGCAGTGCCTTGGAATTCACACCTTTTATCAGTTCGACATCGCTGGAAGGGTACGAGGCGAGGCCCCATCCGATCGTCGTTCCGTCGATTTCCGTTACCTCAATGATATCGCCCCTTTTGAAGGAACCGGAAACCGAAACGATTCCAATCGGCAAAAGACTGTTTCCACGGTTCTTTAGAGCATTAGATGCACCTGTGTCGATAGCGACACTGCCTCGGTGCTCAGAACGCCCTGTAAGAATCCACCGTTTTCGACTTTCAGGCCGTGAAACTGTCGATTCGAATCGGGTTCCGACCTGTTCGCCGTTACAGATAGATTCGATCACTCCTGAAATCCGACCCGACGCTATAACCATGGGAATGCCAGAATCCATCGAGAGCCGTGCTGCGTCGAGTTTGCTCGCCATTCCACCGCTTCCACGCTTATCGTGAGGGCCGCGAGCGGCGTTTTCTATTACGGCGTCGATCTTGGTGACGGTCGAAATTAGTTCGGAGTTGGGGTCGATATGGGGATCGGTGTTGTGCAGACCGTCCATATCGCCAAGAAGAATCAGCAGATTGGCGTCGATAGTGTTCGCCAGCATCGCCGAAAGCCGGTCGTTATCGCCGTAAACCTCGCCTGCCAGCTCTTCGACTGCAACCACATCGTTCTCGTTGATAATTGGCACCGCACCTATCGATAGCAGCGCGTCGAGAGTGTTACGTACGTTTAGGTAGCGTGACCTGCTTTGTAGATCACCCCGCGAGATAAGCGCCTGCGCAACCTCAATGTTGTGCTTGGCGAATAACTGCTCGAAGGTCATCATCAACTGGGGCTGACCAAGAGCCGCCAGCGCCTGTCGGTAGGCAACCGTTCCCAACTGCAGCTTGCCTTTACGGGGTGTTCGCGAAAGCGACTCACGCCCGGCTGCAACCGCGCCGGAGCTAACTATAAGCACTTCGACTCCCGATGCCTTCACAGCAGCGATCTGCTCGAAGATTCCACCGATTACTTCGAGGTCGAGCGAATCCCTCCCGCCGGTAAGCAGGTTGGTGCCGAGTTTGACGACTATTCGTTTAGGTCGTTTGTGATCCATTAGTTGCCTTCGGGGCGTACGCAAAAGTTCTGGGCGAAGCACGACTTTACGCGATCCCTCTGTTGATATTGCCCTAAAACCTCGCGTAGTGGCCGAAATATGCTGTGGTTATTTTGTATCGCCCAAGCCCCTCAGTGCTAGCATAGAACTACACCGAGGTCACCGGATTTTGTTCGATGGCCATATATTTGTGTTGACATGGTGACGGTTGCTGATCGCAGCCGTGTCGGCGCGGGACTCGTTAATAGACGGGTATTTTGGAAACTGAATGAGTCTGTCGGGGTTGCTCCCGTTGCTTGGCGAAACCGAGCAGTTTGCGGCGCTTCTAAATAGCCTCCGTGCTCCCAGAGCACAGGCGGCAGTTATGGCACCAGACCCCGCCACCGAATGCACGGTGGCGACGCTTTGGCGCGAGTCTGCCGCGCCCGTCTTCGTTTTAACCCCGAATCCAGAGTCGGCGAGAAAGCTTCACGACCGGCTGTTTACTTGGCTCGGCGGCGACGCTCCGATCTTCCACTTTTCAGAATCGGAAGACATCCCATTTGAACGATACGTGCCCGACCGCGGAGCGAGTCATAATCGCTTGCGAGCACTTGCCGCAATGCGCGGTGAAGTGAAGGGCGTAAAGCAGCCGTTGATTATTTGTTCGATTAACGCCGCTTCTCAGGCGACACTCGAACGATCTGTATTCGATTCATCGACGCACTCACTAATGGTTCGAAATCGAATCAATCTTGAATCTCAGATTCGCACGTGGGTCGAGATGGGTTACGTTCACGAACCCACTGTAGAAATACCGGGTACGTTCTCACGCCGAGGCGGAATCCTCGACATATTCCCGGTTTCTCGCAGTCGACCGGTTCGAATCGAACTATTCGACGACGAGATCGAAAGCATCAGGCATTTCGATCCCGGAACCCAGCGTTCTGGCGGCAAAGTACGTAGTGCCACCATCCCGCCAGCACTCGAAACACTGCCTCGACTCGCCGATGAAGAGCGGGTTCAGGATCTTTTAGGCAAAATGGACCTTATCGGCACATCCGAAGAGGCACAGTGCCGAATCCCATCGGAACTCAGCCATGCGCTTGCGGGCGAGCCTCTCGACGAAATTTCGTACTACGCGGGCTTCTTCAACCTTGGCAACGTGTTTGACTATCTGCCAGCCGAGAGCCTGATGATCGTACTGCGCCCTGGTGCAATCGAAGAAACCGCACGATCGCAAGACCGTCGAATGACAACGCTTCGTGCTGCCAAAGAAAAACGCGGCGATGTTCCTGTTGGGTTCGCACAGCCGCACATCGAATGGGGCTTCCTTTCGGATGCAATCGACGCTCGACCGAAGAGTGTCACTCTTTCGCCCTGGGGCATCGACGCCGAGGAGCTTCCGGGCGGATCGCTTGGGCTGCCTCTAAACCTGCCGACGCTTGTTAGTGGTGGAGTAGAAACGGCTCTCGAAGTCGTTCGCAAGGGCATTCCCGAGAAGAAACGCACCGTCGTAATAACGAACCACGCACAGCGGTTCCATGAACTTGCGCAACAGGGTGGGGTCGAGACCAGCCTAGTAAAAACTATAGACAAGGCTCCCGAACCCGGCGAAATCCACGTGGTTCCGGGTCATCTGCTCAGCGGATTCTCGATCGACACTGCCGACGGCACCCAGCTAACGATTCTGAGTGATTCCGAAGTGTTCGGTATTCAAAAAGAACGACGCCGAGTTCGCAAGCGACCGATTCGCAAGGGTCCAGCCCTCGAAACGTTGAAGCCGGGCTCATTTGTGGTTCACGTCGAGCACGGAGTCGCCAAATTCACCGGTACCAAGGTGATGGGTTCCGAAGGCCAGGAATACCTCGTTCTCGAATACGCCGATGACGACAAGCTCTATGTTCCAACCGAGCATCTCGATCGTATCCATCACTATCACGGAACAGCCGACGCGCCGCCGAAGCTAACCCGTCTTGGCACCCAGGAGTGGAGCAAGGCAAGGGCTCGTGCGAAGAAGGCAACCGAGCAGCTTGCTGGTGAACTGATCGCCCTATATGCATCTCGACAGATCGCCACCGGATTCGCAGCCACCAAGGACACCCCGTGGCAGGATTCTCTCGAAGCAAGCTTCCCGTACGAAGAAACCCCCGACCAGCTGACGACCATTGACGCCGTGAAGGCCGATATGGAATCGACACGGCCTATGGACCGACTCGTTTGTGGTGACGTCGGCTACGGCAAGACCGAAATAGCGCTCAGAGCCGCTTTCAAGACGGTTCAATCGGGGCGCCAGGTCGCAATTCTCGTTCCAACAACCGTGCTTGCTCAGCAGCACCTCGAAACCTTTGGCGAACGACTCGAGCCCTTCCCGGCAACAGTCGACATGCTTTCGCGGTTCCGGACTGCCCGTCAGCAGAAGGCAACGATAGAAAAAATCACAAACGGTAGCGTCGATATCGTTATCGGCACACACCGGCTGCTGCAAAAAGATGTGAAGTTCAAAGACCTCGGACTGGTGATCATCGATGAAGAGCACAAGTTCGGTGTTGCTCACAAAGAACGCTTGAAACGTATGCGCACACAGGTCGACGTGATGACCCTGAGCGCAACGCCGATCCCACGAACCCTGCACATGTCGCTGGCAGGTGTTCGTGACATGAGCACTATTGAAACGCCGCCAGAAGAGCGCCTGCCGATCAAGACGTACGTTTCGGAAGAAAGCGACGACATGATTCGCGAAGCGATCCTGCGAGAGCTCGATCGTGGCGGTCAAATCTTCTATCTGCACAACCGTGTCAAAGACATCGAGCTGATCGGCAACAAGATTCAAAAACTTGTGCCCGAAGCTAACGTTCAAATCGGCCATGGCCAGATGAACGAAGACGATCTCGAAAAGGTGATGGCTGCGTTCGATCGCCACGAGTTCGACGTTTTGTTGTGCACCACGATTATCGAATCGGGTATCGACCTTCCGAACGCCAACACGCTGATCGTTGATAGGGCCGACATGTTCGGGCTTTCTCAGCTCTACCAGCTGCGTGGTCGAATCGGCCGAGGGACGAACCGTGCTTACGCTTATCTCATGGTTCCTCGAGCGAAGGCGCTCACCGAGCAGGCCGAGCAGCGCTTGAATACGATTCTCGCTGCCACCGAGCTGGGCGCTGGATATCAAATAGCGTTGCGCGACCTCGAGATTCGCGGAATTGGAAACCTACTGGGAGCCGAGCAGTCGGGTCAGATTTCGGCGATTGGGTTCGATCTTTACACCAAGCTTCTTGCCGAAGCTGTTCGCCAGCTGAAGGAAGCCGAAAACAACGACGGCACCGTCGAACCTGCGCCGCCGGAGTTTTCGACCGTGCGTGTTGATATCGGTATCGACGCACGAATTCCCGATAGCTATATCGAAGATCTCGCACAGCGGCTTTCGATCTACCAGCGACTTGCCCGAATCCAGAATGAGTCGGAAATAGCGGATCTCGATGAAGAGATTCGTGATCGATTTGGTCCGATGCCGACTCACGTGAAACTGCTGATGAAGACGTCCCGCATGCGTGTGATGGCTGAAGCTGCTGGAATCGAACTGGTGAGCGCCAACGAAACTCGGGCCACGCTTTCGCTGAAGAATCCAACTGGCGGTGCTAGAGCCCCGCTACAGAAGACGCTCGGACTGGGTGTTGACGTTGGTCACATGCAGATTCGCGTTGAGCTCGATCGTGACGATAACGATTGGATCGACGAGTTGATGGCAGTTATAGAGCAGGTGAAGATGTTCCAGGATCGGATGATCCAGATGCTGGAAATGGCGATGGCCGGGGCTGCCGAGATCGCAGGCCCATCGGACGCCGCCGGGTAGGTGGCTAGGCCACTTTTTCTGAGCGATGGAAGCTGTTGGTTGGTGCTGGCGGTTGGCTCGGCTGTTTTTGGTGTAACCGCCAGGTCTCTGTCATTGCGAGGAGGGACGACGTGGCAATCAGCGTGCCCGCTGAATAATCCTGCAACTTAGTCAACTCTGCTCCTGACAGCAACGGGCGTATCGATCCGATCAGTTCAATGATGTAACTGGAAAATGCGGGTACTTCCGGCTGCCACGTTATTGCCACGTCGTTCGTTCCTCACTCCTCGCAATGACAAAAAGGTGAGGCCATCTCCCGCCGACGCACTCCTGTACCCTGCGGACTGATATTCATCTGGTTCAGAAACTCAGCAGCAGTGGAGCGAGCATGGGCGCAAAAAAGCCGTTAACACCTGAAGTGACAATCATTGGCTGTGGCACGCCCACTCCCTTGCACGATCGCTTCGGCTCGTCGTACGTGGTTCAAGTTGGAGACGAAAAGCTACTGTTTGACTGCGGACCCGCAACCACCTGGAAGCTGGCACGAAATGGGATTTCAACAACTGAAATAGACGATGTGTTCTTCACCCATCACCACTTCGATCACGATGCCGACTTCCCAACGTTTATTCTCACTCGCTGGGACCAAATGGTTCCTCGTGATAAAACGCTGAACGTTTACGGTCCCAAGCTAACCGAGGAGTTTACTGACGGCATTCTTAATGAAGACAACGGACTCTTCGCCCACGATTGGAAAGCCCGCGTACACCACCCCGTTTCGCAGATTACCTTTCAAGATCGTGGCGGTATTCTTCCGCGCACTAAGCCCGATGTCGATGCTCACAACATGGGTCCGGGGCTCATAAAATCTGGTTCCACGTGGGAAGTAACCGCAGCCCCTGCCGATCACGTTCAGCCGTACCTCGACTCGCTCGCATACAGAATCGACACGCCCGACGGTTCGGTCGTTCTAACTGGCGATACGGCCCCCTGCGAGTCCGTGACCAAATTGGCGAAAGGCGCCGATGTGTTGATGATGATGTGCTGGGAATCGCACGATCACATGGAGAGCACCGATCACGCAGATGCCTCGTCATCGATTCGAGGCGCAGCCGAAACGGCCGAAGAGGCCGGTGTGAAGCAGTTGGTGATGGTCCACATTGGGGCCCGCCTCACTACCGCTGAAATGAAAGGCCCGCGGGAAGTTGAAGCGCGGCAGGCATGGAACGGCGAGCTAATTTGGGGCGAGGAAATGATGAAAGTTCCGTGGCCTAAGGGATAGGGCGCAACCCGGTCCGTCCGCCCCTTTTCGCAGATCCTGAATCAAGTTCAGGATGACAGTAAATCCTGTTTTTTCAATCGAAGAAAACCTAACTCATGACCACATCCAACAAAAGCTACCCGAACTCATCTCCGCTCGAAGTTGCTGCAGAAAGTAACCTCGAACTCGTCACCCGCGACGGCGTGACATTGCGTGCCGACGTCTATCACCCTGCCGACAACGGCAAGTACCCAACGCTCGTCTGTCGTACGCCGTACCAGAAACTGACACCCCGCTACATCGAAACAGCCACCGATCTCGCCGCACGCGGCTACTGCGTGGTGATGCAGGACTTCCGGGGTCGCTACGCGTCAGACGGCGACTATGAGTGGATGTGGCGTGAACGTACCGAAACCCACGACACCCCCGATGGTTACGACACCATCGAGTGGGCGGCGAAGCTCCAGTGGAGCGACGGCCGGGTAGGCACGTGGGGGCACTCGAACGCCAGTTGGGCTATTTGGATGATGCTCGATTCACAGCCGCCAAGCCTCACTTCAACTCTCGCAAGCGGAATGTCGCAGAATATACTCGATATCAACTTTGGCATCTTCGAAACAGGCCGTCGGCTCGATTGGACCTACATGATGGGTGCCGACATGCGTCGACGGGCTGAACTTACCGATGGACCAACGACTCCTGCTGAGGCTGGAAAGCGTTGGGATGGCGTTGAGCGCGGCAAGTACATGTGGTGGCTGCCGTTGGGCGAGATCCCCGGATCGGTTTTTTCCGAACTCGACCCGCAGCTGCAGGCGTATCACCGAAATCAGAACGGTGAGTTTCAGCATTTCGGCGATATTCACTCAAAGGTTCAAACACCGATCTACCAGATCACTGGCTGGTGGGATCGACTGATCGGAACCATCGATAACTTCGAAGGTCTCACTAAAAATGGCCCCGAAGAACTGCGCGACAAGCATCGATTGATCATCGGGCCATGGGGCCACGACGCGACGCAGTACGTCGGCAAGATAGGTCCGATCGACTACGGGCCAGACGCCGCAACGACCTACGCCGATTTGATCGCCCGCTGGTACGACTTCGATCTCAAAGGCATCGACAACGGACTGGCAGACGAAGCACCGGTTCAGATGTGGGTGCTGGGCGAAGATAAGTGGCGTGGCGAGAACGAATGGCCGCTGGCTAGAACGGAGTACACCAACTTCTATCTTCACTCCCAGAGCGGTGCAAACACTGTCGGGGGCGATGGATCGTTGTCGCTCGAAAAGCCAGCGGCAAGCGAAACTGAGCAAGACGAGTACAGCTACGATCCTCGTGACCCGGTAATGAGCCTTATGCGTGCCGATTCGCAGGCTGCACCGGTCGATCAGGCGCCGCACGATCATCGTGAGGACATTCTGGTTTACGACTTCCCTGTGTTCGACAAAGAACTCGAAATAACTGGCCCTGTTTCATTGAAGTTGTGGGCCAAAACTGATGGGCTCGACACCGACTTCACAGCCAAACTCGCCATCGTTCATGAAGATGGGTTGGCTGTGAACCTGACATACGGAATCATGCGTGCTCAGTACCGAAACGGCTACGAGAATCCGACGTTGCTAGAGCCCGGTGAAGTGGTTGAATACACGATCAAGTTGAACCCAATCGGCTGCATGTTCAAGCCGGGTCAGAAGTTGAGGCTGTATGTTTCAAGTTCAGATTTTCCGAACTTCGACCGAAACCACAATACGGGAAAAGACTACTGGTCGGATGCCGAACTGCGCACTGCTCAACAGACGATTTTCCATTCGGCGGATCGACCTTCGCACCTCGTGCTACCTGTAATCCCTCGCTGAAAAACAACGCTCACGGAATGTGTTTTAGCCGCGTGCTTCTAGAGGCAACGTTATTCGCAATGTCGAACCAGATGTTTCGCCCGGCACGATGGTTATATCGCCACCGTGTTGCCTGACGATGGTTCTGGCGACATGTAATCCAAGGCCAGTGCCGGGAACTCTTTTAACGTTGTCCGATTCGACACGATAGAGCGGGTCGAACACCGCTTCTGCTTCGCCACGATCAATACCCGTGCCTTCGTCGGCGACATCGATCTGCACGCCGTCGTCGAGCAGTTCCATGCTCACGGTAACGGTCGATTCCGGTGGCGAGAATTTGCTTGCGTTGGAAATCAGGTTGTTCATAACCTGAGTCATACGAGAATGATCGAGGTGCAACCTCAATTTTTTAATACCGATCAGCGCTTTGAGATTCTGTCCTCTGTGTTGCATTACAGGGGCCATCGATTCGCAGACCTGCTTTACCAACTCGACCAGATCGGCTTGGTCGAATATCAATTCGAACTGGCCTCGTTCCATGCGAGACATGTGAATCAGGTCATCGATCAATTCGGAAAGCTGTGTAGCGTTTCGTGAAACCGCGTTTAGTTGCTGGAACTGGCGATCGGTCAAGGTGCCGTCTCGGTTGTGCCCCAAAATATCGGTGAACGCTGAAATACTCGTCAACGGAGTACGTAGCTCGTGGGTAACCATTCCCAAAAACTGCTCGCGAACTTGCTGCAGCCGCATCAGATCCTGATTTTGTGATTCCAGGCTTTCAGCGCGTTCTCGCTCCAAAGCAAGAACGAGTTCGCTCTCTGCCAGATCAGATCGCGCCATAGCACCTGAAAATTGTTCTGCCACGAGGGTCATGAATCGGACTTGTGATTCAGGGTAGGCGTTAGAGGCGACGGATCGAAGTTGTATCGAACCTAATACCTCGCCCTGAGAGATCAGTGGGACGGCGAGTCCAGTGTTAAAACCGTCTTTCATATTTGCCAAAACTACCGAATCTTTATCAGCGTCTCCCCTATTTTTGACGCTTCTGACCGGTTTGCGATGTTTAGCGATCCGTTCAGTGAGGCTCGATTTTAGTGGGAATCTATCACCGGCACGGGTAGTTTCCGTCTTCAGACCAGCTGAGTAGACGTTCAGCCGAGTGTCAGATTCTTTCTCGATAATGTTCACCAGTATCGTGTCGAACGGAATTATCCGCTTTTATCGGTCGTTGCCATATGCCCGCCAACTACGTTCAGTACCGGTGCTGTGCCCACTGAATCCGATCGCATGCGCGGTTGCCGCGCGCGGGACAGCATAACAATGTGCGAATTGCGAGCCTACCGTAAAAACACGTATATGCCCGCCGTATTGTTTTTTGGTGCACATTGGGTAAACATGGCCAAATTATTAACTGCTCCGCTAATTTGCCGATCAAAGACGTGATTCAATAGTTAACAACATGAATGAACAGCAGAAAAATTATTACCAGCAAGTCAGAG